>MAAC01005948.1_pt1 | contig 58628 bp, 41 predicted proteins | sample 1115981 | NCBI WGS metagenome assembly MAAC01 (sample SAMN04961126, study PRJNA320927) | seawater metagenome | isolation source: sample BD02T64 sea water enriched with oil for 64 days | place: USA:Gulf of Mexico | collected 2013-07-27 | reverse complement strand
AAAAATCCGTAATATACGCATCTCTTCTCGGGTGGTTAGCTCAGTTGGGAGAGCATCGCCCTTACAAGGCGAGGGTCGCAGGTTCGAACCCTGCACCACCCACCAGAAGAAGAACAAAGCGGAGCGGTAGTTCAGTTGGTTAGAATACCGGCCTGTCACGCCGGGGGTCGCGGGTTCGAGTCCCGTCCGCTCCGCCACTTTGTTCTTTTTCTGATTCTTGGTAAGTTTCTTATTTATTCCAATGTTTACCTTTCACGCTTCATTTAGACCGTAGTTGAAAATCCCCCCCCTTATTTTACTTCCGTTGTAGTGTTTTTCTGTATTCGCCTGGCGTAATGCCTGACCATCGCTTAAATGCTCTTTGGAATGCACCTGGTGTGGAGAAGCCTAAGAGGTAGGATATTTCGCCGAATGAAAGCTCCGTATTCTTCATGTAGCTCAATGCAACATCCTTTCTCATGTCGTCTACAAGCGTTTGGTAGGACGTATCTTCATCCTTTAACTTTCGCCGTAGCGTCCAGGTCGGTAGCCCTAGCTGTAGAGCAACCTCTTCGATGGAAGGTGTTTTGCCATGGAGCATGGTCCCAAGTACTTTGAGTACTTTATTTTTATGGCTGTCGGCTTGCGACACTTGGGCTAGCGCATCGTCACATTGACTAATAAGTAATTCGTGCAGTGTAGGGTTTGAATGCAGTGAGCGGGCTGACAATGCTCCTTCCACTAGAATTAATTCATTTTTTTCCTGTGCGAAATAGATGGGGCAGGTAAATGCGTCGGCATAACGTTCGTGGTAATGAGGAGGCGTGAATTCGAAATGGGCGCTATTGACCAAGTTGTCCTTCCCCGTTAACCAGCCAATGGCATTGCACCAGCCACTCAAAATGGCATCAACGACAAAATAGGTGTAATCGTTGTACGGCGCGATAGAATAAAACTCCATATGTGGCGCTTTTTCCGTCGAGGTTATTTGCGTTGTTCCTCGGTAGCAGCGTCCGTAAATCGCTTCGTAGTGAACAAGCACTCGCAAGGCCTCCCCTAAGTTTGGGGATGTCATGGCTGCAAGGCCAGCTAACCCAAATCGGGTGATGCTCCCTGTTTTCCCTGCAATCAGCCCAATGGCCGGTTCCTGCGTGATATTTATTGCTTGGTAGCCAAGCCTCATTAGGTAGGCTAAGTCAATTCGATTGTCGCCATCTTCTAAGCTCTTAGAATCCAGCCCTATTGTGTCTAGAAGTTCTTCTCTTGTTGTTCCGTAAGAAGAAACAACATCAAGCAAATAGTTGATGTAGCTTGCTGTTGTATCACCAATCTTCATATTGAGTCTCTAAAGCGTTTAGGGGGAGGCGAGCATTAGGCTAAGTATATCGTTTACGGTGGGTGCTGTGTTAGTGCGATAATTGCCTTTCTAACTCAGTTTGGCGTGCGCTCCTTCGGGTTGCTCTTCTTTTCACGGGTGAATTGCCAATGTCATCACATCCAAATGATCTATCCTTAACTACAATATATACATCCTTCGTTAGACGATAACATAAAGAATAAAAAGTAGAGTTGGCAAGGCATGGTCGATACACAAGTGTCAGTGGAAGCTGTTTTCTTTTTTGATGAAAGCGGTGTTTGTAAAGAGATGATGTACCCGGAGTTTGAGGCCATCCTTGATGGTGTCGTGGGTATCAATGAGTGGGCGGGTGATAGTGTTCGGGCTTCCTATGTGGTGATCAATGGGCAGCATCAGGTGGAATCTTGCGTTTTATTTACGATTTCCTTTGATAGACAGGGGCTTGCCAGTAAATCATGGAACTTGCCGCTTCGACATCTTGTAGATACAGCGGGTGCTGGGCCTAATTTGGGTGCTGGGCCGATACGCCTTTCATGCAAGAGTCAGTGTTCGGTAGCATGGCATCATGCGGATATGTGGGATCCTGATATGACACCTGCAAACAACACGTTCGTGAAGATCCGGGATACTGCTAGAGCGAATAAACTTTGCATTCCTGGCTCTCGAGCCTCCGACCCTTCGCCCGTACAGCCCGTATTATCAAGTGCTCAGCAAAATAACTGGGGAGTAGCCTCGCAAAGCGCTAGGTCGACGGATCCGTTTGCTCCAGATACATCATTACCTAGCGGAGACTTATCTGGGGCAAAGCCGCCTCAACAGGTGCCGCCAACATTGGACATGTTTGATGGTGATGAGGGTTTTGGCTTAATGGATAGTCAGCTTCAGGCGCTGGAGTCAGAACATCGCAGTAAGATTGCCAGTTTGCTTAAGGCTCAGCGACTGCATATCAAAACGTTGCAAAGTGAAACACAGCAAAAAGTAGCAGGGCTTAAACTTAGCTATGAAAAAAGGCTTCAAAAAGCAGAAATTGAAGTGGCTAGGCTAAAGAGTCAGCATGAATCATTGCATGGGCAGAATATTGCGCTAAGGGAGCAGAATCAGGCCCAAAGGAAACAATTGGATGCCTTGAAAAAGGCCGCGTCTATTGAATCTCGGGAGGCGGAGGTTAGTCAGCAAGAAAAGCTTGATGAATTAAAGTCGCATTACCAACAGATGTTGGAGGAAAAAGTCGCAGAAGAAACAGCGAAGCTTAAAGAAGATATTGAATTGCGTAATATGGAGCTCATGTATCGTCATGAGGTCGCAAAGCAGTTGCGCGAAGAGCTTTGTGAGTTGCGAAAAGACAAGCTGAGATTGGTCAATGATGGCGGGGATAAATTTCTTGAACGCCTGGAGGTACTTGGTGTGAGCTTTATCGCATTTCACCCTGGGGCGGGGCATATATCGATACCATTGGCGGGAATGCCTGAATATATGGATGACCCGATAGGCTACGCGGCCGATAAATGCTTGGTGTCTGTTGAGCACTATAAGGTATGGCTAGGCCATTATGAAAGGCCATCGTGCAAGCAATCTTTGTCAAAGGATAGCGATTGTAATTGCAAGGTTCCTCGAGTGGATGTCCCGAGCCAGTTTGTTGTGGGTGACTCTGATCGCTGTGAAAAACATAAGCCTCATCGTGGCGCGGGTAATATTGTCAGCTTTGGTGCGCTCAATAAATGACCGAGGTTTTCGTGGGTTTTGCAAAAACTGTCCAGGCCTGCGGATTTGTTCGGGGGGTATGAAAATAGGTGTTACACTCATCTGCTCTAAATGACTAAGGCCGAGCGTAACTGGGTCTGGATGAAAGGCAGAAAGCATGCAAGCAAAAGAACAATTTCGTACAGTTGGGTTGATTGGCAGAGCGGGTAGTGAGCTTGTTGTTGAATCCTTACATCAACTCATTGCGCTGCTTGATGCGAAAAGCATCAGTATCATTATTGAAAAAGATACTGCCGATCTGCTTCCTGGCGCTTCTCATCAGCAGGGAAGTCGTAAGATGATGGGCGAAATTTGTGATTTGGTGATTGTTGTTGGTGGTGACGGATGTTTGTTGGGAGCGGCGAGAGATTTTGCGCGGTCCCGTGTGGCTATTCTGGGTATTAACCGGGGGCGTTTAGGCTTTTTGACCGATATATCCCCAAAAAATATCAATACTTTGGTGTCGGAAGTACTCAGCGGCGCTTATTTATCCGAAGATCGATTTTTACTCGAAGCGCAGGTTATGCGTAACGGGAAGCCTATAGGTGAGAGCGCGGCATTAAATGATGTGGTATTTCACGCTGGTAGCTCTGTAACGATGCTGGAATTCGAGTTGTTTATAGAAGGGCAGTTTGTTTATTGTCAGCGCTCTGACGGTCTTATTATCTCAACGCCAACGGGGTCAACCGCATATGCATTGTCTGGTGGTGGGCCAATCATGCATCCCAAGCTAGACGCCATTGTATTGGTTCCCATGTTCCCGCATACACTCAGTAGTCGCCCATTGGTGATTGATGGCAACAGTGAAATCAAGATAGTTGTGAGTGAAAATAATGAGTGTCAGCCAAGTTTGAGTAGCGATGGTCAGGGCGATATTGCCGTTGAGCCAGGCGACGTACTTTATATACGAAAGAAATCCCACAAAATGAAATTGTTACACCCCCTTAACCATAGCTTTTACGAAAGCTGTCGTTCTAAGCTTGGTTGGAGCGAGGTTCTATGAGCGACCCCTCATCCCAAATAGCTGGGTATGATGTGATAGGTGATATACATGGTTGTGCGGACCTGCTTATTCAATTGTTGCTGCAGATGGGGTATCAAGAGAAGGCTGGAGTATTTTCTCATCCATGTAGAAAAGTGGTCTTTTTAGGGGACTTGATCGATAGAGGACCAACAATACGTCGCGTTGTGACGATTGCTAAGCGTATGGTTGAAGAGGGCCATGGGGTAGCGATAATTGGAAATCATGAGTACAACGCCTTGGTATATGATTCATTTCATTGTGGCGGGGTGATCAGTGATGCTCGAGTGAATAAACTGCGAGGGTTGTTGGATGCTTCGTTAGCACAATACCAAGACTATCAGAAGGAGTGGGCAGAAACGTTGGCGTGGTTTAGGTCACTGCCGCTGTACCTAGAGTTTGATGCCTTTCGTGTTGTTCACGCCTGCTGGGACCAAAATAAAATTGATGAATTCTCATCGCTTTCTGAAACGCAATGCTTAGAAGATGAGGTGTTTTTTGCTCAATCTGTTATTGCGGGTACCCAGGCTCATGGTGTGGTTGAGCGATTGTTGAGAGGGACCGATTTGAAGTTGCCGTGCGGCTTGAGTATAACGGCCAGTGACGGTGTTGTGCGTACGCGTTTTAGAACAAAGTTTTGGACCCGTGACCCGCAAAATTATAGTGACGTTGTGTTTCAGCCGGATCGTTTGCCGCAAGAGGTCGAACATAATTCGCTTTCGGTGGAGGAAAAAAAGCACTTGGTTTATTACCAAGAGGATGAAAAACCCCTGTTTGTAGGCCATTATTGGAGGCAAGGTAAGCCTCGGTTGATTCGTTCAAATATTGCTTGCTTGGATTATGGTGCGGTAAAGCAGGGGAAGTTGGTCGCCTATCGATTTGATGATGGAGATAGCAAATTGGATATTTCAAAATTGTGTTGGGTTAGCTGAGTCATGACGTTGCGATTTAGAGCTTTTTTAGTGTCATTTGGCGTTTTTTCGCTATTTGTTCTCATTTTCTCTCTCCAATGGCATCTGCAAGGTCAGCGCGAGAGCGTTGCAGAAACACGGATTCAGGATCTTATGCGCCAGGCCTTCTCGTCTGTTGTTATCGCTGCAGAGCGGGATGCGCTAAATACAGTGAAAAAACTTGCCGAGCAATATGCCGAATCGGGCACTTCCGAAATCGATCACCTTGTACGTGAAGGTCTGTTGAATACCTTTGGGGTTAAGCACGATTTAGATTACCTCTATGTGATGACGGGTGGTGGGCATGTTATTGGTAGTTTTCAGCCAGCGGGGTTATTTGTTAGCAAAAATTTGAAGCCGCTGAGAGAATTAGATGATGTGTTGTTCAATCAGGTGGCTGGATTGCGCTGGTTGACAACAGGAGTGGCGTATTGGCAGCGTGAGCCGTTGTATTTGTCGGTTGAGAAAGTCGGTACTAATGAAACTGGAGTTCGTTATATTGTTGCCGGTTACTTTCTAAGCTCTCTATTTGGTGAATTGAGTGCTATTTATGAATTCGAAGCCACGCTAGGTGGGCTGGAAGGACAGCATCAGGGAGAGGGTAGGGTCATTCGTGCGAAAAGTGAGTTGAAAGGGCTTATTACCTCACCAATAAGTGTGTGGATTGATGACAAGAGCTCACCAAGTTATCGCGGCGTATCCTTGGCAGTGTTGGGTGTTTGGCTGATCGGGGGGATTGGTGGTCTGGTGGTTTGGTTCTTTTATCGACGGGCCATGGTTGATCGAGTAGTAGATTTTGTTCAGCAGGCTCATGATATTGGAGCAAGCCAGGATTACGGTAAGAGAATAAAGATCAAGGGGGATGACGAGTTGACGGATTTGGCCAGTCACTACAATGCCGTGGTCAGTGCCCTTGAATACAGTTACAACCTAATGGCGAAAGCGAATTTAATTACCACGGAGTTAATTGGGCGGGTTGGAGCAAAATCTGAGGACGCTACAACCTTTGATATGGGTAATCTATCGCGTATGGAGTCTGCAGTCGGAGAGGGGGCGGAAGAGGCTCATGAGTTAAAGCAGTCTCTGGATATGGTGGCAAAACTCAGCGATGTGGTGGAGCACGAAACCCTTGAACTCTATTATCAACCTGTTGTTGATGTCGAGTCTGGTGCGCTAGTGGGATTCGAAGCTTTATGCCGCTGGTTAGACCCTGATTTGGGGATGGTTGAACCCTCAGATTTTATAGCACTAGCGGAAAAATCGGGTCAAATGACAGTGATCGGTCGACAGATGGTGATGAAAGCCTGCCGTGATTTGAAAAAAGTACATGACAGAGGTACAGACAATGTATCGGTATCCATTAATTTGAGTTTGTCACAATTTATCGATACTGGATTGCTGAGTTGGTTAAGCGGTGCTCTTAAATCATCAAAACTGCGACCTGAATTTGTCGAGTTGGAAATCAAGGAGTACGCATTGGCGAGGGATATCGATCAAGCCTGTGCGATCATTGGAGAATTGACTACGTTGGGCGTTCAGATTTGTATTGATGACTTCGGTTTGAGCCGGCTGTCGTTGATGTATTTGCAGCGTCTATCTGTCAAGAAAATTAAGTTAGCTAAAACATTTGCAGATAGGATCGCAAACAACCCTAAAGAGGTTGCGTTTATTGATGGGGTTACCCGGTTTGCTTCTGGCTTAGGGGTTAGCGTTATTGCCAAGGGAGTGGAGACGGAACAGCAGCTTTACATTTTGCGACGCGTGCATGGGTTGCTATGTCAGGGCTATGCTGTCGGCCGGCCAATGCCAGCAGATGAATTGGCTGAATGGTTGCTGTTACATGTCGAAGATGCCGTGTATTAGGCGGTATCTGATATACTGCGCTATTCATATTGTGTGAGGTTTAGTAATGGAATTTGACGATTTAATTGGTTCGATCACCCCAGAAGCGTACCAGAATTTGAAGCGTGCAGTGGAGTTAGGCAAATGGCCTGATGGCGTGCGACTTAGTCAAGAGCAGCGAGAGCAATGTATGCAAGCGGTTATTGCTTATGATACGAAGCACCAGACAGAAGAAGAACGTATCGGGCAAATCGACCGAGGAATAAAGGAGGAGGGTGAAGTGTGTGATAGCCCCAACCCTGCAGAAGAAGTCACTCCCGTTAAAATCATAAAATAATATTTTCAGGATAACCGTTTATGGCAAATGCTATATCTGATGCGAAAACCACCCCTAAAGCTATTCAATTGGCTGACTATAAAGTACCAGCCTTTCTGATTTCCACGACATGTTTGGAATTTGATCTGTACGAAAGCCATACTGATGTGACGGCTATTTTAACACTGGATCGGAATCCCGCTACGGATTATGTGGGTTCAGAGCTTGAGCTTGTAGGAGCAGACTTAACGCTAACGGCATTAATTATTGATGGCGAGCCGTTGGGGGAAGATCGTTATCAGGTAGAAGGCGAGAGCCTGTGCATTCGTTCAGTGCCAGATAGTTTTACGTTAGAGATACAAACGCGCATCTTGCCACAGAACAATACATCACTAGAAGGTCTGTATTTGTCCAATGGTATGTATTGTACTCAGTGCGAAGCCGAGGGGTTCAGGAAGATAACGTATTACTTGGATCGACCTGACGTGATGAGCCAGTTCACCACAAAAATAACGGCAAACAAGGCCAGTTACCCCATTTTACTTTCTAACGGCAATCCAATAGAGCGAGGGGTGGAGGGTGAGCGACATTGGGTTGTCTGGGAAGATCCATTCAAAAAGCCATGTTATTTATTTGCGCTGGTGGCTGGTGATCTAAGCTCGCTTGAAGATACGTTTGTGACGATGAGCGGTAGGACCATTGATCTGCAGATTTTTGTGGAACCTCATGATATCGACAAATGTGCTCATGCTATGGATTCGCTAAAGCGATCAATGCAATGGGATGAAGAAACCTATGGTCGAGAGTATGATCTGGATATTTACATGATCGTTGCGGTTTCCCACTTTAATATGGGGGCGATGGAAAACAAAGGGTTGAACGTGTTTAACACATCTTGTGTGTTGGCACATCCTGGCACGACGACGGATGCAGGCTTTCAACGGGTTGAAGCGGTTATTGCTCACGAGTATTTTCATAATTGGAGTGGGAATCGAGTGACGTGTAGGGATTGGTTTCAACTGAGCCTTAAAGAAGGTTTTACGGTGTTTCGCGATCAGGAATTTTCCGCCGACATGGGGTCGCGTACGGTAAAGCGGGTTGAGGATGTTAATGTATTGCGCACAGTTCAGTTTGCTGAAGATGCGGGACCCATGGCGCATCCTATTCGTCCTGAAAGTTATATTGAAATTAATAACTTTTATACTGTAACGGTATACGAAAAAGGTGCAGAAATTGTGCGTATGATTCATACGCTGGTCGGGGCTGAAGGGTTCCGGCAGGGAAGTGACTTATATTTTGAGCGACACGATGGTGAGGCGGCGACCTGTGATGATTTTGTTGCTGCCATGGAAGATGCAAATAATGTAGATCTATCTCATTTTAAACTATGGTATCGACAGGCTGGAACACCGGTTATCGGTGTAGATGGTAAGTATGATAAAGATAGTTGTCGGTATGAGCTTACGTTAACTCAGAGAACTCCTGATACGCCTGGGCAATCGAACAAGGAACCGTTGCAAATCCCTGTTGCGATCGGGTTGCTTGATGCTGAAGGTAGAGATCTTCCTCTTGAGTTGGAGGATGCCTCAGTGGTGACCACCACTACTGAAACTAGTGTTGTCTTGTCGTTGTCAAAAAAGTCGCAGACCTTTGCTTTTGTGAACCTAGCCAGTGAGCCGGTGCCCTCGGTCTTTAGAGGATTCTCTGCGCCAGTAAAATTAGAATATCAGCGTGAGAATGAGACGTTGGCCTTCTTGGCGGCGAACGATTCAGATGGCTTTAATCGGTGGTCCGCTAGTCAGCAGTTGGCAGTGAATACGATGCAACGAATGATAGCAAGATTGGATGAAGGGTTGTCACTAGAGCGAAGTGTAGAGCTATGTGAGGCCTACGGAAAAGTATTGATAGATAAGACGCTGGACAAAGCGATGATCAGCAGCATGATGTCATTACCATCAGAAGCGTATATGGCAGAAATCAGCACAACGGTAAATCCTGCGTTGATTTACGAGGTACGTAGATTCTTAAAGCATGATTTGGCGGATTATTTATCTGAGTCGTTGTTATCAACTTATCAGTCAATTCCATTAGAAGAGGTTTACGACTTCTCAGCCGAAGCAATCGCTAAGCGGAGCTTGAGAAATACCTGCTTGGACTACTTGATGGCACAAGGCGGGGAGGAGGTGGATGCGCTGTGCGTTGAACAGTATAGCAATGCGAAGAACATGACGGACCAAATGGCCGGGTTTAAAGCATTGGTTCATTCTGATTCAGATAATAAAGCTGCGGTAATCGAAAAGTTCTATCAGCAGTGGAAAAACGAAGCTTTAGTTATAGACCAATGGTTTATGGTGCAAGCAAGTGCCCCGCAAGACGGAGGGTTGGCGCGCGTAGAAGCATTGATGTCACACCCGGCATTTGAGATGACTAACCCTAACAAAGTTCGAGCATTGATAGGTGGGTTCTGTAATGGAAATTTGGTGAACTTTCATAAACAGGATGGTTCGGGGTATAAATTCCTTGCAGATCAGATTATCCGCTTAAATGAGCTAAACCCACAGATAGCGGCCCGATTAAGTGGAATCATGAGTCGATGGAGGAAGTATGATGATGTGTATTCCAAAGGGATGGAAAAGGAAATGACCCGTATTCTTACTGCGCCGCTTTCACCTGATGTCTATGAGGTTGTATCGAAAAGTTTGAATTAGTAGTAGATAAACAAAGGATTATCGATGCGATTTTTTGGGGGCGTCCTTGCGTGAGCAAGAACGCCCCTTTCGTTTAGTTTTGTTACGCATCAACACGTCGTACAATGCCTCCTCAGTCACGCCTTGTCTAAGTGATTGAAAATAATTACATAATTGCTTTGCGAACAAACCGGATTAATAACGTGGATTTATATAGCTAGAAAGAATTTGCAACTACTGTTTGAGTTGTATAAATTCTGCGCCGCTCCTGATACGAATGAACGTACTTACATTGGGAGATATCCACAATAAATTTTGGCGTTAGCATATTTTTCTATAAGAAATAGTAAGTTAATAAGCTAAGTCTATATTCTGAGTAGCTAATATTTTACGTCATGATGTTCAGTGGACGAGGTATTGGTATTGTATTGCCGAGCTAAATTCCCTAACCAAATTCTGAGAGTCGCCTATACTGATGGATTAGGTGTGCCCTCATTTTCTACTGCACCGGCGAAGGAGCCTAAGTAATGCTTAAGAGATGTAGTTGCGTGTTAATCCTGATGGCGATTGTGTTAGTGGTGCCCAGTGTTAATGCAAAGGTTTCAAAGAAAGACGCTGCACGCCTTACCAAAGAACTTACGCCCTATGGTGCTGAAAGAAAAGCGAATGCAAAAGACACCATTCCAGAATGGACCGGCGGTCTGCAAGATGGCGATATTCCTGAAGATTATAAGAGGCTAGGCCAGCATCACCCAGACCCATATAAGAAAGATAAGGTTCTCTATAAGATTACCGCTAAAAATATGGATGCTCACGCGGAAAAATTGAGTGAAGGATTAAAAGGGCTATTGAAGAAATACCCTGATACTTTTTATATTCCGGTATACCCATCCCGTAGAAGTGCATCAGCTCCCCAGCGTATTTACGATAATATAGCAAAGAATGCTCGAACCGCGACATTGTCTAATCAAGGTGCGGGCATTGAGAATGCATTTGGGGGTATACCTTTCCCACTACCGTATAACAATAAAGGGAAAGTAGATCCCTTGATGATTCTTTGGAATCATATGACTCGTTGGCGTGGTATTTATGTGGTACGCAGGTCTTCGGAAGTGGCGGTTCAAAAAAGTGGAGCTTATTCATTAGTAACTAGTCAGCAAGAAATCGATTTTTTGTTCTATCACAAGAACGGAGATTTTTCGACGTTAGATAATCGTTTGTTTTACTACTTATCATTTACCAAGCGTCCCGCACGATTGGCGGGGGGCGCAATCCTTATACATGAGACTCTCGATCAATTGAAGGGTACCCGTCAGGCTTGGGGGTATAATTCGGGACAGCGCCGCGTTAGAAAAGCGCCGAATGTTGCGTACGATATGCCAGTGTCAGCGGCCGATGGGCTCATTACTGCTGATGATGTCGATCTATATAATGGTGCACCGGATCGTTATGATTGGAAATATGTGGGTAAAAAGGAAATGTTGATCCCATACAATAGTTATACCTTAGATAGCCCAGACGTGAAATATGAAGATATGTTATTTAAAGGGCATATTAATCCAGCGCATACACGTTACGAATTACATCGAGTCTGGGTTGTTGAAGCGACTGTTAAGAAGAATATTCGTCATGTATATGGTCGTCGTACCTTTTATTTTGATGAGGATAGCTGGGGTATAGCGTTAGTCGATCAGTATGACTCGCGGGGTGATCTTTGGAGAGTAACGATTTCCCATCTAATGAATTACTATGAGGTGCCTGTGCTGTGGACTGCTCTTGACGTTTATCATGACTTGGTGTCTGAGCGTTATTATGTGTCTTTTCTAAATAACGAGGAAGAAAACTCCTTAGCGTTTAGCGATAAGCCACCACCGAAGAAGTATTTTAAGCCTGCTGCCTTACGTCGCAGGGGACGCTAAAGGCCAATTGTGAAGAGAGTGTTTAAAGGTTAAGCTCTGGGCGGATTTGGACCTATAGAAGCTGGATGAAAATTTCAGTTACTACGATATTAAAAAATTAAGATGGTTTATTGTATGCGTAAAACAACATTCGTAACATTTCGTATTTTAAGCAAGGCCAAGAGGGGAAGTGCTTGGTTTGCCATTTTCTTTAGTACGTTACTATTAACTGCGCAGGCCTCGGCAAATAACAAGGAAAAATTAGAAACGCGATTTTCTGTTATGTCGATGAAGGCCGCTGAATCTTTACTGGTTGATGCGGTAAATATCAACGGGAAATTGGTAGCCGTTGGCGCTCGTGGTCATATATTAGTCTCCCGGGATGATGGTAGGAGCTGGAAGCAAGCAAAGGTACCGACGCAGAACTTAATTACAGGTGTTTATTTTGCCAGCTCGGATTATGGTTGGGCGGTAGGGCATGAAGCAGTCATCTTGAATACGACCGATGGTGGCGATAGCTGGAACTTTCAGTATGGTGCACCCTTTCTATTACCAGGTTCTGACGGCGAAGAAGAAAAACCTTATGAGGAGCTTACAGATGATGATTTCCTTGCGATGAACCGAGCGGGTTCTCCTTTGTTGGATATTTGGTTTAAGGATGAGAAGGAAGGCTTTGCTGTGGGTGCGTATGGGTATTTTTTGCACACAGGTAATGGTGGCAAAACCTGGGAAGATTGGTCTAAGCGATTAGGTAATATTGATGGGTGGCACTTAAATGCGGTAGCGTCTTCTGATGGTAACCTTATTTATGTGGCTGGTGAGAAAGGCGTATTGTTTAGGTCGCTCGATGGTGGTGTTACCTGGGAGACGTTGAATAGCCCTTATGATGGGTCGTTTTTTGGCATACTGGTTGGTCCAGGGCAGGACGAAGCCCTATTGTTTGGGCTGCAGGGGCATATATTCAGAACATCTGATCGTGGCGACAGTTGGCGAGAGGTGATGACAGGGAATCAAAACGGTCTGATGGCCGGAACGTTGTATGGGGATCGCGGCGTTATCCTTGTGGGCAACGGTGGAGTCATGATGTTTAGTCAAGATGATGGTAATAGCTTCGTAAAACAAGTAACAAAAGATCGAAACTCTATTGCAGGAATTATTAGAACCAAGACCAATAAGTTGGTGTTAGTTGGTCAGGGTGGTGTAAAGCTGGCTACACCGAATAAATCATTGGTTGGTATGAGTCAGTAACTCACGTATTAAGGTTAATTTATACTATGTCTGAAAAAGCATCAATTTTTGAAAGAGTACTGTTTACTTACCGGATACCTATTTTGGTCGTGTTTTCGATCATATCGATATTCCTAGGTCTAACGGCAGTACGGATTAGCATGGATACCAGTCTGAAAAAGATGGTGCCACTAAGCCATGAATATATCCAAAACTTGTTTAAACACAAAGACGAATTAAGTTTAGGGAATGACCTACGCATTGCGGTAGCAACCACTGATCCAGATATATTCAACAAAGAATATCTGCAGGTGTTAAAAGATGTCACCGACGAGGTTTTTTATCTGCAAGGAGTTGATAAGTCTAAGGTTAAGTCTCTATGGACTCCTAACGTGCGCTGGGTAGAGGTAACAGAAGAAGGATTTATTGGGGGTGAGGTGATACCGCCAACCTATGATGGCTCTGATGCTGCAATTGAGACGTTGCAGCAAAATGTACTGAAATCGGGACAAGTCGGACGTTTAGTATCAGATAATTTCCAATCAGCAATCGTTTATGTTCCGCTACTCGATTTAGATGAGAGCAAGGGGGAAAAGCTCGATTACACTCGGTTATCTAAGGATCTTGAAGAGAAAATTAGGGACCGGTTTCAAAATGACAAAATCAAGATTCATATTATCGGGTTTGCTAAGAAAATTGGAGACCTTGTGGATGGTGCGAAGGGGGTCGCTGGGTTTTTCCTGATTACGATTCTTATTACCACAGTCTTATTATTGTTGGATACGAGGTGTTGGAAGAGCTCCCTTGTTGTTGTTGTGGGCTCGGTGTTTGCGGTCATATGGCAGCTGGGCATTGTCACGCTACTTCATGATTGGATGGTTGAGATACGTCAATCGGATGCTTGGCCAGGTTTTGTCGAGAGGTTCCCAGCTTTTGAACCCATTCAGTTTGGGATTGACCCTTATTCTATGCTTGTGCCGTTCCTGGTCTTCGCTATCGCAGTGAGCCATGGGGTGCAAATTATCAATGAAATGACTGTTAGATCTGCGAATGGCGATGATAGTTTTACCGCGGCGTCGGGTGCTTTTAGAGCGTTGTATATTCCCGGTATTTTGGCTTTGGCCAGTGATGCGATTGGTTTTATTACGCTGTGGTTTATTGATATTGGGGTTATCAGAGAATTGGCAATCACCGCCAGTGTAGGTGTGGCAACGATCATTCTGACGAAATTAGTGTTTGTTCCTATCGCCTTATCATTTATTGGTGTGAGTAATGCATCTGTCGAGGCGGTATTGCGAAAACGTGAAAACCCACCAAAGATTTGGGTGAAGCTTGCCTCTTTCGCAGATCCAAAAATTGCTGCGATTTCGATTATCGTTGCGTTAGTGTTTGCGGGTGTTGGTATCAACATTAAGCAGGACTTGAAAATAGGTGACTTGGACGCAGGTGCCCCTGAATTACGACCAGATTCACGTTATAACATTGACGATAGGTTTATTACCGAAAACTACTCTGTGAGTGCTGATGTTTTGGTGGTTATGGTGGAGACGCCTGTTGATAGCTGTACGAGCTATGCTGCTATGAGTTCGATTGATCGATTTATGTGGCATATGGAGAATATCGAGGGTGTTCAATCCTCATTGTCACTGGTGTCGGTGTCCAAATTGGTCATTACTGGCTACAACGAGGGAAGTTTAAAGTGGCGTGAGCTCTCCAAAATACAGGACATTCTGAATAATTCTATCGGTAACCTGCCTGGCGGGTTGATGAATCTAAAATGTAGCTTAGCGCCAGTTATACTGTTTTTAGATGATCACAAAGCGGAAACTCTTGAAAGGGCTGTTACCGCAGTTGCAGACTTTGCGGCGAAAAATGATGATCCTGATGTCGCCAAGTTTGTGCTAGCCTCCGGTAATGCTGGTGTGGAAGCTGCCACTAACCAGACTATCGCAAAAGCAGAAGTTACCATGCTGACGTTAGTGTATCTTGTTGTTTGCACCATGGTGTTTATCACCTTTAGATCGTGGCGTCCGGTGGTTTGTATTGTCTTGCCGTTATTCTTAACGTCTATTCTGTGTGAAGCGCTTATGACGATCATGGGGATTGGCGTAAAGGTCGCCACGTTGCCTGTAATCGCTCTAGGGGTGGGGATCGGGGTGGATTATGGGATATATATTTATTCAAAGATGAATTTCCATATCGAAAGGGGCTTGGAGCTCAAGGATGCTTACTTTGAGACGCTACGTGTTACAGGGAAATCAGTGGTATTTACTGGCATAACCTTGGGCTTTGGTGTTGGCACGTGGATTTTCTCCGATATCAAGTTCCAGGCGGATATGGGTATATTGCTCACGTTTATGTTTGTATGGAACATGATTGGGGCCATATGGCTTTTACCTGCATTAGCTGACTTCCTCATAGGAAAGAAGCAACGCAAAGATAATGCTATGTAGATAGAGCATTATTTGCGCATAAAAAAACCACCGCAGGGTGGTTTTTTTATGCGCTCGTTTTGTGTGTGGTAAATTGTGCGTCGAGCAGTACGCTTGTGTTGTATAATGAGCGGCTTTGAGAGTTCTTAGAGGCTAGAAAAGGGGCTCGATGAGGAGGCAGCATGCTGATATGAGGCTGCTAGATATCAATCAAAATAGACAGTTCCATGATTAATACTCCTAGTATAAGTGACGATATTGACGGCGATAATGAAAGGCTATTTAGTCAAATCGCTATGGACCTCAGGGGACAAGGTTACAGTGTTTGTCCTGAGGCATTACCCGGTCGTTTGGGGGAGGGCTTGGTACGGCACCTAAATGATCTCAGCAAAGAGAAATTTAATAATGCTGGAGTTGGGCGTAAGCAGGAGCTTGCACACAATAATTTGATTCGTGGAGATGAAATTTGTTGGATTACCGGAGAATCAATTGCTGGGCGCGAGTGGCTTGAGTGGATAGCGCAGATGAAGGCATTCCTAAATCGACAATTGTTTTTGGGGTTATTTTCATTTGAAAGTCACTTTTCTCACTATGCGGCTGGGGATTTTTACAAGCGGCACAGCGATGCGTTCAAAGGGGAGGCTAACCGAATTCTTTCATTGGTGGTTTATCTGAATTCTGATTGGAAAAAAGAAGATGCCGGTGAATTGATTTTGTATGAGGGTGAAAGCGATACAATAGGTATATCTGTACCACCTAGGCTTGGTACTGTTGTGGTTTTTCTCAGCGAAGAGTTTCCGCATGAAGTAAGTGTCACCCATAGCGATAGATATTCTATAGCAGGTTGGTTTCGGATTAATTCGTCAATCACTGAGTGTGTAGATCCGCCTTTGTGATTGTTGGGATGGTTGAGTTGTCTGAGATGGGTAGAGCGTTATGAGTATTTTGGTATTTCAAATTGTCATTAAGCAATGGGATAGAAGTCAATGTTCGCCTTCGCATGTGGCTGAGCGTGCAGCACTCCCTGTGCGTTTTCCTATCGCGACGAAGCCGGCGTATTATGTATTAAACAAACCTTGTATTGTGGATCAACATGGTGACGATGTACGCACGAGTGTTTTCAAGGATGGACGCATAAAATATGGCGTGTTATCTGATGGGACGATCAGGTTCGATCGGTTTCTGGTTCGCGGTAGTCCAGAGGGTGATGTTTTAGAATACAGTGAAAAGGGATGCGAGCGCCAAATATTAGGACCGCTTAGTCAGCATTGGGTCCAATGCCAATATAATTGGCGTTACAGTGTTGAGGAAGGTGGGATGCGTTACTGGATGTATGAAGAGGTGATATTGAATGCGGCTTGTATGGATGAGCTTGATGATCATTGCTTTCTTAAAACAGACCCTCGTATTGTCCTATGTGGTGAGTGAATATCGCTGTACATTATATGTAAATGTACAGCGATATTAAGTGGCTTAACCTACTGAGGGGTGGAGGTCAGCTAATGCGCTGGGTTGCTGGTTTTCTTGAGTGGCTTTCTCAACAGCGTTAGTCGCGTTCAATAGTTGTTCGTTATCCCATTCGCCGATAGGCTGCCCTCTATAGAGGACAGCCTGAAGATTGTGTATCGCCTGGGCCAATTCCTTGTTATCAATATGTTGCAGAATCGCAGAGGAAGAACGTATTGAGCGATCTTTCAATAATTGCGATGCCCATATTGCTAACTGTTTTTCTGTACGTCTTGGCTCTTTTGCTTTGCAGGCTTGAACAAAGTTGCGATGGCTTTCTCTTAATTTGCTCGATGAGAACGGTGATTCTGGTTTAATAATTTCGGTGTTAGTTGACGGTTTCTTACGTTTTAGCGCGAATATAAGTGCAATGCTGGTAATAACCCACAGCAAGGCAGCGATGGCAGCAATCCAGATCCACGTAGGGTTTGTATCATTCGTCATATTTGCCACAGAAGGAGGTGCGACATCGGCATTGTTGTTGGTAGGAGGCGGATTGTTAAGTGAGGAGTCCGTTTGGTGTTTTAATTGGGTGCCGGCTACCTGGATCGCCTGCTGCTCAATGCTCGCAATTTCCATCGTATCAGTGACGGTATTCCACCAATGAACATTGATTTTAGGCAGTGTAACAACGCCACCTTTAGTGGGAATAACCGCATAAGATTCAGTGCGTTCGCTCTGTATACCGTCTGGGCCGGGCGCTGATCCATAGGTCGGTTGATCGGGATATATTTTTACATTGTCGCCGCTAGGTTGTGGCAAGGGAGGTAGTAGGGATGCTGCTACGCCTGTTGCGGTCAGAGTGACGGAGCGTGTCGCTGGCTCGCCTACCTTGAATTCTGGATTTACCGGTGCCCATTGCTCTGTGAGTGACAAGTTTCGAGCAGGTATCCAAGGAACATTCTTGGGGTAGGATGTTGGGATTGCTTTTACGGTAATTTCGATGGCTTTCGATTTGCGTCGGATGGGCTTGCCTGCGTTACCAAAGGGGTCGAACATAAAACGGCGGGAATTGGCGGCAATGGCTCCAGAGAGAACGGAGGAGGGTATTGTCAATTTTCCGCTCTTCTGCGGGTAGATGGCAAAAGGATATTCCGTGACGTTGTAGGCGTTGCCTTGAACTTGAGTTGTATAGATTCGGGGCTCTCCAAGGCTTTCGATTACCGCGTTCTCTACTTCTGGTGGCGCTAATGAAGCGTCTGCAAGCTGAGCCCTTTTGTAGACACGTAAGTAAAAAATCGTTTGCTCTTGAACATAAACTTCGGTTTTGTCTGTGGTAGCCTCAAGAAATACGAGCTGGGAATTGTTGGTTGAGGCTCGCTTTCTGGCTTTGGCGACCTTGATGGTAATCGCTTTCGTTTTCTTGTTGCCATAGGTAATCGGCGGGATAACAAGATAACCTTCGGATTTAGGCAGTAGGGTGAGTTTCCATTGGCTTTCTGATGTGATTTGTCCATCAATAAGGCGGACTTGATTCGACTGTGACTCTCTTAATATCTCAAAGTCTTGCTTCAGTGGGGCCAAATTGGGTTGTCGGTTAAACGCTTGCTCGTCTGCCTTAAGGATTAGCTGGAAGCTGTTACCTGCGCGTGGCTTATGGGTATCCACGGATGCCGTGAAATTAAGAGCGTAAGTTGATGTGATTGGCATAAACAGCATAAGAAAAATACTGAAATGTAAGAGCCGATTTACCATTGTTTTCCCTCTGCTGGCTGATTGCGGCGTAGCTTAGATTCTTGTGCGAACTTTCGTCGCAATAATCCACCGGGGTCATCCGGTATGCGGCGCAACCATTGTTCTAGTGCTTGTTGATCTTCTTTGTCTAAATTGCTTTCTTGGATTTCTTGTTGGGTCGCTTGTTGTTCTTGTTCTTCCTGGTTTTGTTCGTCTTCAGCTTGTTTGGCTTGAGCATCTTTCTCTTCTTGTGATTGCTCTTCGCTTTGAGACTGTTGGGATGCGTCTTGTTGCTCTTGCTGTTCAGAATCTTGTTGATCACTGGGGGACTGTTGCTGATCTTGTTCCTGTTGTTCTGACTCAGATTCGCCTTGCTGTTGGTTGGATTCGTCCTGCTGTTGCTCCTGGTCAGAAGACTGTTGGTCTGATTCTTCTTGGTTCTCGTCGCCTTCTTGTTTTTCGCCGTCCTTATTGTCACCGTCGCCTTGCTGCTTTTGCTGCACCTTTTGGATTTTCGCTAGCGTTGTCTTGTTGGCTTTGGCGTCTTCCATTTCTGGATCGAGCTCAAGGGCTTTGTCGTAGGCTGTAAGGGCCCCTTCGATATCTTGTTGCTTGGCGAGGGCATTACCAAGGTTATAATGATTGTCAGCAGTGTTGCCGATGTCGCTGGTTACGTGTTCTTTGAGCGTTTCTGCGCTGCCTTGGTAGTCGCCACTTTTGTATTGTGCGCTAGCTTTCCATTCTGGTGATTCAAATAGACCGCTGGCTTTTTGCAGCTCATTGTTACGCCAAGCTTGTTGCCCCTGTTGATCTTTGGTCGTCCATAGGTCATCCCACGTATTTGCCTCAGAGATGGAAGGCGTTGAAATGGTGAATACTAACGGCAGCAGGATGAAGCTGAGCCAACCTTTTCGGTACCCGATGGCCGCTAGAGGTAGCAATAGAAGTACCAGCGCCAGGCCTGACTCTTCCCAGGTATCAAAATCCCGGTCTGTTTCTTTCATCTCGTCGTTAAGCAAGCGGCTGCTATTGCCCAATAAATAGTTGATATCTTCATCATCGCTACTGAGAGTCGAAAACCGCCCGTTCAGAGCGTTAGCGGTGGCTTTTAAGCGCTGCGTGTTTAGTTTTGGAACCACAATGCTCCCGTCTCGATCACGAATAAAGGACCCTTGGGAGAGAGGGATTGGTGCGCCATCATTGGTACCAATGGCAAATACAGACACCGGCGTGAGGCTAGGGTTAATCGATTGTTTTGCCGCATTAACGAAGCTAGCAGGCAGGTCATCTGTGATTAGCAATATTTGCCCTTCATTAACTCCTGCTTGTTGCAGAAGCTCGGCGGCTTTTTCAATGGCAGAGGCTGGATTACTGCCTTTGATTGGCATAATTTCAGGTGATAGCGATGTAACCATACTAAGAATTGTGTGGGTGTCATCGGTAAGCGGTGACACCACGTGACTCGTGCCGGCATAAGTTATGAGTCCGGTTAGCCCTTCTTCACTTAGATCTAGAATGTCGCTGAGCTTGTGTTGCGCCCGTATCAGCCTCGAGGGCTTTATATCTTGTGCTAGCATAGAAAGCGATAAATCTAACAAAATAACTCTAGCATTCACTTTCTTTTGTACTGTTTGCGGGAGCTTGGACCATGTGGGTCCAGCCATGGCAATGCTGGCAAGGACCCAGCCAATGAGAAGTAGAATGATGGGTAGTTTATTGTCCTTTTTGCTTGACCCCTGCAGCAAATGAGGGAGCAGGTGTGGTGAAATAATATGTTGCCATGGTCCATGATTTGATTTTTTAAACCATAACAGCGCGGCAATAACAACGGCTGGCAGTATTGCTAATAAAAACCAGAGGCGGATAAAATGAAATGATGAGGCATCCGATAGGAATTGATCCACTAGAGGCTCTCCTTTGACGCATTTGCTTGTCGTGCATTCTGAATGATGGCGTGGAGTGACATCAAAAAGGTGATAATCATGACTAGACTTAACGGCCAAAAAAATAAAGATTGTATGGGCCTGAATACTTCTGGGTCCGCTTCTGTGGGCTCTAGTTGATCCAATAGATCATAGATTCTGCGTAGCTCCTCAGTATTGCGCGCACGAAAGTACTGACCGCCGGTTTGTTCTGCGATGGAGCGCAGGGTATCTTCATCGAGGTCCATTGACGGATTGATTCTACGAGACCCAAAGTTACTTCCAAATATACCTGGAGTGACCATTTCGTCTGCACCCACACCAATAGTATAAATTCTAAGCTCTTTTTCAGCGGCAAGTTTAGCTGCCTGAATAGGTGATATTTCCCCTGCGGTATTTGCACCATCAGTGAGTAATACAAGCACCTTACTTTTAGCTGGTCTATCTTTTAATCGTTTGAGAGCAAGGCCTATCGCATCGCCAATCGCAGTTTGTCGTCCAGCAATCCCTATTTGAGCTTCATTAAGTAGGATGCCCAGTGTTTTTTTGTCAAATGTAAGGGGGGTTTGCAGGTAGGCATTGCTGCCAAATAATATGAGGCCCATGCGGTCGGTGGCTCTTTCTTTTATAAAGCCCTGAAGCACTGATTTCACCGCTTCGAGTCTATCAACTTGTTCCCCTTTAACACGTAAATCTTGTTGACGCATGCTTCCCGATACATCGACTGCAAGCATTAGGTCCCGAGCTTCAGCCCTTATTACGATGGGCTCGCCGATGTAGCGTGGACCTGCGGCGGCTGTTAACAATAGCACCCATAAAAGTAGAAGTAATAATCGGTATTTTATGGGCTTGCGAGTGCTATCTATCGTAGAGTTGCCGGATAGTTCTTTTACATTGTCAAAAAAGGGGACGCGCAATGCCGCCTGGCTTGTGTTCGCTGTTTTGGGAAGCAGTGCTCTGAATATCCAGGGCAGTGGTAATAGAAGCCATACCCATATCCATTCAAAAATGATCATGATTGTTTAGCGATCCATGTTTTAGTAAGTTCGAGCAGTTCTTCAATGGGGGCTACCGGGTTGGGTGCATAGAGCGCATAGGTTAAGCATCGTCCGGGGCCTTTTGAAAAATCCTTGGTGTTACCTGTTTTGTCCAAAAAAGCCAGCCATTCATCGCCACTCAACCCTGCTGTTTCATTACGTCCAAAACGGGTAATGCAGGTCTGCTTGAGTAAGGCATTGATAGATTCTAGCGCTGTAAGTGGGTTATTATGCTCGCTATATTGCAGCTGAATACGAGATAACTTGGAGTTTGCTTCCACCTTGTAGCGATTTTTTTGGCGACGGGCTATTAGCCAGCGAATGGTAAATATGAGAAGGGCAATAATAGTGACTGCGAGAAGCCACCATCCATAGGCTGGTGGCCAGGCGGAGATTGTCTCGGGTAGGTGAATGTCTTTGAGCTCTGCAAGAGGGTCGGTGGGGTTCAACGCTTTTTCCTTTTTCTAGACTTCATACCCAGAGCTTCCCCAAGTACGGTAGATATGCTGTGCTCTGTGCTGATGTCTATTGTGGGTACGCCGATCCTCGTGAGTTGTTCCTTGGTTCGTAGGTGCTGCTCAATATAACGAGTGCTAAAGTGCTTACGTAACTCACGCTGTCCGGTATTGATTTTAAGGCTATGCTCACCATCGGTGAAGCCGTAGCTACCGTTCGCAGGAAGCCTCTGTTCCATAGGGTCGCTTATGTGAGCGGCGATCATATCACTATGCTTGGCGACCAATGAGAGGTGTTGTAGCGTGATGTCGTCGAACCCGTGAAAGTCGCTGATAATGAAGACTAAACTACCGGGTTTAACTACTTGGTTAAGCCCTTCAATAGCGGACGTTATAGAGGACCTAGATTGGGGCGCTGTATCGCTCTTAGCGGAGAGAGTTTGGTTAAACTGTATTAACAGCCGAAAAAACTGCTGGATTCCCCGTTTACCTTCTTTAGGTCTAATTTCATGTACTTCAGTATCGTTAAATAGAAATCCACCGACGCGGTCGCCATGGTCTCGGGCTGCCCATGCTAGATAGGCGGCTGTGCGAGCGGCAACAACCGATTTGAACGCATTTTTGGTGCCGAAGAACATGGATTGTCGTTGATCTATGACAATATATACGGGACGTTCACGCTCTTCCCTGTATAGTTTTGTATGTACTTTTCCTGTTCTAGCGGTGACTCGCCAATCGATATGTCGGATATCGTCGCCAGGCGCGTAAACTCGAACTTCATCAAAGTCTATACCTCTGCCACGAAAAGAGGAGCGGTGTCCCCCGGCCATAATAGCCAACGATTTCCGCTGGCCTCTAAGGTCTAGCTTGGCATGGCTGGCTTGCAAGGCAATAAGCTCATTCATGGAGACGTAGACACCATGATATTGAGCGAGATCTTCTCGCTCTTTAAGCACAAATTGCGCTGATCCATTAATAGAAGGAGACTGCGTCATATGTTGGGCCTATGGAGCAGCGACGCGGTCTAATAGCTCGTCGATAATATGATCGGTAGTAACACCTTTTGCTTCTGCTTCAAAAGTGAGGCCAATACGGTGGCGCAACACATCATGAGCGATAGCTTGGACGTCTTCAGGTGTAACGAAATCTCGGTCGTTAAGCCATGCATGTGCTCGGGCGCAGGAATCGAGGGCAATTGTGCCTCGAGGGCTGACACCATATTCGATCCAGCTGGCGATATCGTCACCATAGGCCAGTGGGTTACGGGTTGCCATGGTGAATTGCACAATATATTCCTCTATTGATGGAATCATGTGCAAATGCAAGGTTGCTTCTCTAGCACTAAAAATTTGCTCTTGAGTGATATGGTGCTGAACCTTATGAGAGGCCTCATCCGGTCGTCTATCGCGGGCGGTTAGGGCTTCCATGCGTGCCAATTGCAGTATTTTCTTTTCTGCCGAGCTGTCTGGGTAGCCGATGGTTACGTGCATTAGGAAACGATCTAACTGAGCCTCGGGAAGCTGGTAGGTACCTTCTTGTTCAATCGGGTTTTGGGTCGCCATTACCATAAATAAATCCGGTAATTTGTGGCTGTTAGCCCCAATACTAACCTGTCTTTCTGCCATTGCTTCGAGCAAGGCTGATTGAACCTTCGCAGGGGCACGGTTGATCTCGTCCGCAAGTACTAAATTATGAAAAATAGGGCCCTTTTGAAACACGAACGTGCTGTCCTGTGGGCGGTATATTTCAGTACCGGTTACATCTGCGGGTAAAAGGTCAGGGGTGAACTGAATGCGGTGGAAATCCCCTTCAATACCCTGTGATAACGCATTGATAGCTTTGGTTTTTGCTAGACCAGGTGCGCCTTCCACGAGTAAATGTCCGTTGGCAAGCAGAGCAATTAATAACCTGTCTAGTAGGTGCTCCTGCCCAATGATCTGTTCTGATAAGTATTCTTTTAGCGCTTGAATAGCTGCCCGATCAGACATGAATGTAATACTCCAAGGGTCTTTATCTTGTTGTTTTTAGGCTTGATTATGCCTTGTCCTAATATGAAATGCTATACGGCCTTAGGTCTGCATAGGCGGAAAAAGTTCAAGCTTTGAACTGTAACATAGCGAAAAGCCGTAAAACGATTTTTTCTTGTTATTGCAAGAAGTTATAACAAAAAACCGGGGTGTGAACTAATATTTTTATAATCAGTTAATGAATTTAGGTTATTGGGTAAGCCGGTAGGCACAGAGGGGTCATTGATGGTTAATCTATCGTTTGGTGAGGATTACGAAGTAATCTTAGAAAAACTCGCAGAAAAGGTGAGAGAAAGGTTTGACCGAGAGGATGCCTCCCAGATAGATTCGGTGATCGCATTCTCGCGATATTTCTATGCGACCTGCCCATTGGAAGAGCTTAGCACGAGGCGAATTGAAGATCTCTATGGGGCTACTGTAGCCCTATGGGATTTTATGCAGCAACGAGATATTGCGACGCCTAAAATTCGAGTGTTTAACCCCAAGTTCGAAGATCATGGCTGGCAGGGTAAACATACCATCATTGAAATACTTGCCCCAGAGCGAGCCTTTATTGTTGAATCAATGATGATGGAGTTTACCCGTAGGGATATTTCGATTCATTCGGTTACCAATGCAACGTTTAAGGTAGTGCGAGACGATAAGAATAAGCTAATTGATGTCGATTTTGCGGATGCCAAGGATGAGGGAGTATCTGAAGCGTTGATGCACCTTGAGGTCGATCGGCAGAGCAATGAAGAGGTAATGGCAAGCATAGTCGATGGTTTGGTGGCGGTTCAGGGGGAGCTAGAGCTTGCAGTGTGTGATTTTAGAGCAATGCAAGATCAGGTGATTAATATTTCCAATAGTTTATCCTGCCCTTCGTCTGAGCAAGAAGTGGCAGTAGATGAGGCGAGCCACTTCCTTCGTTGGTTGGTAGAGAACCATTTCACTTTCTTGGGCATGAAAGAGTATCGAGTAGTTGATCATGGAGGCCCTAAGAAGCTCGAGGCACTAGAAAGTTCAGCGTTAGGGATATGTAAAGCCAAGAGGGACATTGATCTAATGGAGGATGATGGCGGACCTCTACTGTTGAATGATCGGTTATTGGTGTTTGCAAAATCTGGAACCAAATCCCATCTACATCGACCAGTGTATATGGATTTTGTTTCTATTCGTAAGTTTGACAAGGTAGGCAACGTTGTTGGTGAATACCGCATGCTTGGCCTGTATACGTCGCGCGTGTTCAATAATAGCCCACGTAAGTTCCCAATTATTGGTCGTAAGATAGACGATGTCTTGTTCGGATCAGGACTGGCGACGGGTAGCCATGATGGCAAACGTTTATTCCAAATACTGGAAACATTCCCAAGGGAAGAGCTTTTTCAAACGTCAACGAAAGACCTGCTAACGACTGCGGTGGGTATCTTGCAAATTCAAGAACGTAGGCGGTTGCGGTTGTTTGTGAGAAAGGGGCAGTACGGACGTTTTATTTCTTGTCTTATTTATACTCCAAGAGATGGGTTTTCTACTGCGCTGAGGAAAAAATTCCAACAAGTGTTGTGCGAATATGTTGATGCACAAGATTTGGAGTTTAACACCTATTTTACAGAATCGACGTTGGCACGAGTGTATATTGTTATACGGGTTAGCGAAGGTAGCTCAATAAAATTTGATGCCCATGAAATCGAAACAAGGTTAGTCGATTTGGCACGTACGTGGGCAGATCGTTTACAAGAAACGCTCATTGAAAGTTATGGTGAAGAGAAAGCCAGTAATTTGTATTCATCCTACATGGATGCATTTTCCATCGCTTATAGAGATGATTTCTCAACGAGAACGGCGGTTTCTGATATTGAGCATATGGAAACCCTGGGAGGCGAGAGGGAATTGTCAGTGTCGTTTTATCGCGCGCTGGAAGAAGATACTCACGCATTGCGATTTAAGATATTTCGCCTAAATGGAGATATTCCGCTTTCCGATGTACTCCCCATGCTCGAAAATCTAGGATTCCGAGTGCTTGGTGGTCGACCCTATTCTGTAATCACCAAGAATAAAAACAAAATATGTATTTACGATTTTAGCGTACGTTATAGCGGCGAAAAAATCATCGAATTGGACCAGGTTAAAAAACAATTTCAAGAAGCGTTTTATCAGATTTGGAATGGTGCCGCTGAAAATGATAGCTTTAATCGACTGGTGCTTGCGGTGGGGTTGGGGTGGCGTTCAGTTGCCATGCTAAGAGCTTACGCCAAGTACTTTAAGCAAACAGGATTCGCATTTAGTCAGCGTTATATCAAAGATGCATTAGTCAATCAACCAGGAATTACACGGTTGTTAGTGGATCTATTCAATGTGCGTTTTAGTATTAATCCGGAAGAAAATGATATTCACGAAGCGTCATTGACTGGCGACATTCTGGATTCACTAGACAATGTTGAGAGTTTGGATGAAGACCGGATACTCCGTCGATATTTGGATATGATGGGAGGTACGCTGAGAACAAATTTCTTCCAAGCTGACGCTCAAGGCAATGCTAAAGAATATATTTCTTTGAAGTTCTCTCCCGCAATGATACCTGAATTGCCCAAGCCTTTGCCCATGTTTGAGATATTTGTATATTCACCTCGCATTGAGGGGGTACATCTTCGTGGCGGCAAGGTTGCTCGTGGTGGTTTGCGTTGGTCCGATAGAATGGAAGATTTCCGTACGGAAATTCTTGGGTTAGTCAAAGCACAGCAGGTAAAGAACGCAGTTATCGTACCTGTGGGGGCAAAAGGCGGTTTTGTTGCTAAACGATTGCCCAAAAGCGGTGGTCGAGAAGAGGTGATGGCGGAGGTCATATATTGCTATCGTACTTTTATTAAAGGTCTACTCGACATCACAGATAACCTTATTGAAGGTAAAGTGATTCCACCAAAGAACGTCATCCGAAAAGATGAAGATGATACTTATCTGGTGGTAGCGGCGGATAAAGGAACTGCAACATTTTCAGATATAGCCAATGAAATTGCCAATGATTATGATTTTTGGTTAGGTGATGCGTTTGCTTCTGGTGGTAGCGTAGGATATGACCATAAAAAAATGGGCATTACCGCTCGAGGAGCCTGGGTTTCAGTTCAGCGCCACTTTAGGGAGATGGGCCAGGACGTGCAATCGGATACTTTTTCCGTTGTTGGTATTGGTGATATGTCTGGGGACGTATTTGGCAATGGGTTGTTGAGAACGCGTTATGCAAAATTAGTCGCAGGCTTTAACCATTTACATATTTTTGTTGATCCTAATCCCGATCCTGAAGCGAGCTTTATCGAACGTGAACGTTTGTTTGCGTTACCGCGCTCTACGTGGGCAGATTATAATGAAGATCTACTATCGAGCGGTGGCGCCGTTTACTTGCGCTCAGCGAAATCAATATCCATTACTCAGCAGATGAAAGATCGTTTTGCGATTAAGGAGGATACGTTAACACCGAATGAGTTGATATCTGCCCTACTAAAATCGCCCGTTGATCTTATCTGGAATGGCGGTATTGGCACCTATATTAAGAGTAAGGAAGAACTACATTCCGATGTGGGTGATAAGGCGAATGACGCATTGAGGGTAAACGGTTGTGATGTGCGGGCGAAAGTTGTCGGTGAGGGTGGTAATCTAGGCTTGACTCAGCTGGGTCGAATCGAATATGGATTGACTGGTGGCTTATCCAATACAGACTTTATTGATAATGCGGGCGGCGTAGACTGTTCTGACCATGAAGTTAACATAAAAATATTGCTTAATGATGTGGTCGCTAATGGGGATATGACGACGAAGCAACGTAATAAACTACTGATGGAAATGACGGACGAAGTATCTGATCTTGTGTTGCTGAATAACTATCGCCAAGTCCAAGCACTGAGTATTTCGAAAACGGAATCTGTTTATCGTATGGGGGAATACAAACGCTATATACATAGTCTAGTTTCAGAGGGACGATTAGACCGTGATTTAGAATTCATACCTAACGACGAAGAGTTGCATGATAGAACGGTAAGTCGGAATGGTCTGGTTAGGCCTGAATTGTCAACATTGTTATCGTATACCAAGGCAATTCTCAAAGAAGTATTGGCCGACTCTGACGTGCCTAAAGATCCATATATTTGTAAAGAGATAGAAACAGCATTCCCTGAGATATTGACACAAAAATACCATGCTCAAATATACAGCCATAAATTACGTGATCAAATCATTGCGACTCAGGTCGCGAATTGTATGGTCAATTATATGGGGATTACCTTTATACACCGCATGAAAGATGCTGCAGGCTCTGAAATTCCGGATATAGCGATGGCATTTATTGCGGCTAGAGATGTGTTTGGGTTAGAAGGGTGGTGGCAGCAAATTGAATCGCTGGACCACAAGGTGAGTGCGGAGGATCAGATGGAAATGATGCGAATGCTGATTCGGCTAATTCGTAGGGCCACTCGCTGGTTTTTGAGGAATAATCGGTGTGGGCTTAATGTGGAAGAGGTGATAAAACGTTTTCAACCTGGAGTGAAAATGATTGCAGAGAGTTTGCCTGCTGTTTTGCGAGGTCCAAGGCGAGATATGTGGGAGAAGCGCCATAACCAGTTTGTCGAGCAAGGTGTCCCGTCCGCGTTGGCAACGTTTATTTCGGGTGCTGATAGTATGCTGCCTGTGTTGGGAATTATTCAAGCAGCGGAGTTGACCAATAAACCTATCTCTGAAGTGGCGAGTACCTATTTTGCGATAGGAACTCAGTTAGAATTATTCTGGTTTAGCGAGGAGATAAACCAATTAGCAATTGAAAATCATTGGCAGGCTTTGGCGCGAGAAGCGTATCGGGATGATCTTGATTGGCAGCAGCGAACATTGACCGTAGGGGTGCTTAATCTTCCGGTGAAAGCGCATTCTGTTGAAGAGCGCATTGATATTTGGCTGGAGCGACATGACGCGTTAATACAGCGTTGGAAAACGATGGTGGCTGAATTCAAAGCCACAGATGCAAAGGAGTTTTCCATGTATGGTGTGGCTCTAAGAGAGTTAATGGATATTGCACAAACAACATTACATATAGAAAGCGAACGGCAGCAATAGAGCCCTCGGCCTGAATTCAAGTGAAACGTGAACCCCCATAATGGAGAAGTTGTGTCCTTTTTAGTTGTGCCGATAAAAATTAGCCGTGATGAATATCTTTCTTGGTATGAGGGTTCTGTAAAGCTAGTGTCCGCTTATTCAATAGACGGGAAGAGTGTGAATTTTCCTGCGAATATCCTTAGGCCCTATATTACCCATGATGGTGTTGAGGGAACCTTTGCGATCTATTTTGATGAAAATAATAAATTCAAGGATATTAAACGATTAGAATGATGGGTAAATGACACTTCCTGTTGTGATAAGGCGACAGGTGAGTGGTGCCGCAGTCCTAGTGTCGCTTTTTAGATGCGGCTCATTTTGACCTGGCATTTACGTGTGCGTTGAGTGACTTACTTTTGTCGCCGCATAGTCAGGCTGCTTGTTTTTTTGTGATCGATTGTGATTGTAAAGATTACTTGTTTTACCCCAAAAGCCTTCTGTCTCGTGTATAATCGCGCGCAAAATCCCTTCAATTTGATTTGCCGCTGACTAAGAGATCTCTTCATGCTGTATTCGATGGCGCGTAAAGCCCTTTTCTGTATGTCTACTGAAACCTCTCATCATGTTTCAATGGACGCAATATCAGCTGCTGGGCGATTACATATCGTTCCTCATTTGTTTCCTAAGGTGCATGCTCCTGTCGAAGTCATGGGGTTGACGCTAGATAATGCAGTGGGGTTAGCAGCAGGTCTGGATAAAGACGGTGATCATATTGATGGTTTGGCCGATCTTGGTTTTGGTTTTCTCGAAATAGGGACCGTCACGCCACGCCCTCAGCCAGGTAATCCTACACCTCGATTGTTTAGGTTACCCGAGAAACAAGCGATCATTAATCGCATGGGATTCAATAACAAAGGTGTGGACTATCTGGTTCGCCAAGTGGACAAAGCTAAATATGATGGCGTCTTAGGCATCAATATTGGTAAGAATGTCGATACCCCTGTAGAAAATGCGCTGGACGACTACCTAATTTGCTTAAGGAAGGTGTATGACCGTGCAAGCTATGTTGTTATCAACATTTCCTCGCCAAACACTCCTGGGCTTCGTAAATTACAGTATGGTGAATCACTCGATCATTTGCTCGGCAACCTAAAAGAAGAGCAGCAAAAACTGGCTCAACAATACGGCAAAAGTGTCCCTTTGGCGGTTAAAATAGCTCCCGATTTAGAGGCTAATGAAGTTGAGATGATCGCGAACCAGCTCATTAGCAATGAAATTGATGGTGTTATCGCAACCAATACGACACTGGACCGAGACATGGTGTCTCATTTACCCCATGGGAATGAGCAGGGTGGATTGAGCGGTGCACCTGTGATGGAGAAATCAACTCAAGTGTTGAGCTCTTTGTCCAAGGCGCTAGATGGCAAACTTCCGATTATCGGGGTTGGCGGCATTACTTCTGCCAATGACGCTCAGCGTAAAATCGATGCTGGTGCAAGTGCGGTACAAGTATATACAGGCTTTATATATGAAGGCCCAGGACTGATTAGGCAATCTGCAAAACGTATCGCGGGAATGTAGCAAAAGTAGGGGGGTATAACTGAGAAGGCAGCTTCGCCTGAAACTGCCTTATAATTCAGGCCTTGCTGGCCCTACGGGATGACAATATGCCACCCAATCAAAAGGTACTGTGGGCATTGAATCCTATCCTCATATAGGACTTCCCGAGCGCCCGGGTTTACTTAAGCTAGTTCCGCATCTCGATCAAGCCACATTGGGCGAAATGGAGATGAGTAAATAATCGCTAAAATCTGTGTTAACCGATATTCGCAATTTTATGAATACCGGATACGCCGGTAAAGCCTTGCCATTGGTCTGTGCGCCCATCGCGCCAACCATTTAACCAGAATTGTCGAGTAGTTACATCTGTGTAGGGGCATTGTTCTTTTGATCTTCCCTGTATACCGGCACTGTGTCCGCGGGAGTAAGCGCGATTAGACTTGTCTCGCTTCTGTCTTCTCATATGAGTACTGACCTCGTTATGTGTACATTGTCGAACTAGAATATAGAAAATAGTTACTACGTATGAATAACGTGACTGCAACCTCCTTTGATGCACGTACGTTGGAGACACCTATATAAATATCGAATTTTGAGCAGTTTGTCTTCTAATAAAAAAGCATAAAAAAGAGGTTTTTATAGTGCTAGTTGGAATACACGGGTTTTATTTAAGTAACTAATATTCATCATAAATAACGTTGTTTTGTTTAAAAAACAAACACATGATTTTTCAGGATACGCTATGTCTAATTTATCTTTACATCCTTATGTCATTACCTGTGCGGGGGGTATCGAAAAATTATTACTGGAAGAAATTCAGGCGCTTGGCGCACAAGATTGCGAAACCGTACCTGGTGGAGTGCATTGTGTTGCCGATTTAGAGTCGGCTTATCGAATCTGCTTGTGGAGTAGACTTGGATCTCGAGTATTGAGAACTGTGTCACAATTTTCTGCCGAAAACAGCCAGGAGCTCTACGATAGCGCCACTATGTTGCCTTGGGCGGACCATATTGACAGTAGTGCGACGATGGCAATACGTTGTGCGGTCACTCAAGATGAGAGAGAAAACACCAATTACTTGGCGCTTAAGCTAAAAGACGCCATTGTGGATCGGTTTAATCGCAATCAGAAGCAGCGCCCATCGATTCAAAAGGTTGAGCCTGATGTGATGGTGTTTTTGTTTAAGTCAGGCGATCAAGTGACTGTAAGCATCGATTTCACTGGAGTGCCGTTGCATCGTCGAGGTTATCGCATTGAGGCGGGGGTGGCACCGCTAAAGGAAAACTTAGCGGCAGCAGTGGTGGCTTCTCAAGACTTGCTTGATCCTGATGTGGGCCAAATCGTAGATCCCATGTGTGGGTCCGGTACGCTGCTAATAGAGGCCGCTATGGTAGTGGGTGATATTGCACCAGGTCTAGGGCGAAGGTACTTCGGGTTTCTTAAATGGAAACAGCATGATAGCGAATTGTGGCAGAACCTGTTAGATGATGCGGAGCGGCGAAAGGTTGATGCGGCTAAGAATGTGTGGCCAGCACTACGGGGTTATGATGCGGATCGAGACGTCGTCAAGGTAGCAGCAAACAATATCCAGCGAGCCGGGTTAGCGGGAAAGGTTCATGTTGAAAAGCGTGAGATTGCACAGTTCGAACTCCCCAAAAATACCCAAAAGACCGGTTTGATCTTGTGTAACCCTCCCTATGGTGAGCGGCTCGGTCAAGGTGATCAATTGATACACCTGTATCGGTGTATGGGGCGTCAGTTTACCCGTTCTTGTGAAGGGTGGCGCACGGCAATCATTAGCAACGATATCGAGCTTCTTGATACGATGGGACTTCTGCAAGATGATACGACCAAGCTCTATAACGGTCCCCTGAAGTGCTATTTGCGATTATCAACGATCCCTGAAGAAAAGCCGACGCCTACGATCCAACACAGCTTATCGTTGCGAGACGAGCCTGTAGAAGGGGATGGAGCCGATTTTTCTAATCGTCTCAAAAAGAATTTCCGAAAGCTCAGTAAGTGGATCAAAAAAGAAGAAGTTTCCTGCTACCGCCTTTACGATGCGGACATGCCTGAATATAACGTGGCAGTGGATTGGTATGATGGTTTTTTCCATGTTCAGGAATACAAGGCGCCGAAAACCATTGATGAAGACAAGGCGGCAAATCGCTTAAAAGTCGCGGTTGAAGTACTGTCAGCTACCTTTGGTGTTAATAAGCGCTATATTTTTGTCAAAACCCGCTCTAAACAGAAGGGTAAGAAGCAGTATCAGAAGTTAAACAGTAAATCCAAGCTCATTGAAATAGCAGAGCATGGTCCGAAACTGCTCATTAATTTGCATGATTACTTGGATACGGGGGTGTTCTTAGACCATCGTCCAATCCGACGCTGGATTCAGCAGAATGCAAAAGGTAAGCGTTTTTTGAACTTGTATGCGTATACCGGTACTGCGTCGGTACATGCGGCATGGGGCGGGGCCAAATATACAACAACCATTGATATGTCCAATAGCTACACTGATTGGGCGCGCTCAAATATGTTGTTGAATGGATTTGCTGAAGAGAATAATAGAATTGAGCGGGCTGACTGTAATCAGTGGCTGGAAAATAGCAAAGCGCAATTTGACCTGATTTTTATGGATCCACCGACATTTTCAAATTCGAAGAAAATGGGCAAACACATGGAGATTCAGGTGGATCATGGCAGGCTTATTGAGCTTGCGATGAAGCGGTTGGAGCCTGGTGGTACGTTAATATTCTCTAATAACTATCGAAAATTTGAGTTAGATGAGAAGGTTAGTGAGCAATTTCAGGTTGAGGAAATAACCAGGGATACGATCGGTCTGGATTACGATAGAGGTAAACCAATTCATCGTTGTTGGTTAATCCGACGCAGAGAGCCGGCATCAGCATGGGATAATCTCACCCCTGCGAAGTCTGAGTGATTGGTTACTGAGCAGTCTTCGGAATTTCTGCTAAGCTGTTGAAATGGGGTGTTTTTAGACGCACGAATTTAGCACAAAGGCTTAGCAGATGGATTCCTTTGATAGGAAGTTGCGCTTTCAAGGCAAACTTCCTGCGGTAGATTTCATTAAAGAGAGTATCAACTTTACTCAGCAGCGAATGACGGGGCTGGGGGTTGAGGATTCTCTTTTGCTTGATCCTGATGATGTGATGGATAATCAGGTCGCCGTATTGCGGTGTAATTTTCTCCAGGCCGAGCGGTCCGCATTACCCTTTGATCCCCAAGATCCTAATTTTTGGCGCATTATTCGCGCTCGTTTGCAGCCTGTCATTCTGGCGTATTCTACACACGAGAAATTTGTTCAAAGTCTCGATAGCGACGTGCAAGATACCAAGGTCAGTGCACTGATGCAGATTTACCGTGACCGGCTTGATAACTCCGAACGTTTTCGTAAATTCTTTTTTGAACTACATGAAAAAATATCCTTGGAGGTGGATAGCATTAGCTCCGTGGATCAGGATGTTCACGAGAACAAGTCAAATTATAATGCCACTAATGATGTTGCGAATATTCAAGGCAATGTCATAAAGCAGCTTGAAAAAACCATCAAGGATTATGACAAGAGAGAAAAGAACTACGTTAAGGCGCTCAATCAACAGCAGAGTGATGGAGGCCCATCTGACGAAATGGTGGAAGAGATTCGATCGCTGCAAGAGCGGCTAGAAAAAGCGACAGAAGAGAATCTTCAGCTTAAGATTGCCTTGGATGCAGCGCAAAAAAACCAAGCTCAATCACAAGAGCAAACTTCCGAAGAAGTGGTGTATGGTGATGAAACTGCGGTGGACGATGGCCTTGTTAAAGCCGCAGCAGGAGATATTGAGTCGTTACAATTAAAAGTGTCTGGGCTGGAGCGTGAATTAGAATCTACCTCTGATGCTGCTTACAATGCGTTCATGGCTAATTCTGATTTAGGTATTGTCATTTTATTTATGTTAACCGGATTCCGTTGTGAGACTGCAGCTCAGCTGGGTGACGAAATAGTAAAGTCGGTTGCGACCTATGGCGTTAGCCCTGTGTTGAGAATAAGAGTGGGGAGAGGCTATGAATATTTTTATCAGGGTAGTAGCCCTGTCGAGATAGAAGAGCGTTTTGAAAAAATGGCCTCGAAGGGGAAGGTGTCTAGTGATAAGCAGTCCTACTATATTTTTGAGGATGATTGCGCCTTGTTGGTTGATAATATGCCGGTTAACGAAGTCGATAAATACGGACGATTAAAGGATAATTTAAGTACGCTGATGCAAGGGGCCGCGGCAGGGTTAAACCTGATTCTATTATCAGATGCGGCAGGGCGACAGAAAAAACAGATGGAGCAGCTCATAACCCGCAGTCACGATGTGTTTACTAAATTAGATGGTAACTTAGAGAAAAACAAAGTGCTAGGTGCACGAATCGTACAGAGCTTCGGGGTTGAGATAAGAACTGCGTTGGGTATTGCGCCAGGGGACCCCAAGAGTATTCAGTTGAGCGGTGCTATGAAGAAAGTCGAAGATGCTATGTCGATTCTCATGAATAAAGATGAGTTGGTTGACCCTAGCTTTGTCAAGAGTATTAGCCGTGTTGCTGCAACGATTAAAAAATAGTTTAGGAGTCGGTTTTAGCTCCCGCTAGAATTGCATCTATATCAGTGGGATCTGTGACGGGTTCATCTTTTGCCGCCTCTTGCGTATCATCTGCTGAGGATTCGGAGTCGCCACTAATCATTTCCTCCATGGTTTCTTCATAAAGCGCGAGGTATTTCTCTTCAACCTCTTTAAAACTTTGTTGTAACTGTAAAATCTCTTTGCCTTTTTCTTCAAGCTGCATTTTTAGTCCAGAGACGAGGGGCTCGCTGGCGTCGTCACCGCCCTCTGCATCACCACCTCCCCCTGAGACTTGTTCGCGTAGTTCATCGTTTTCTTTGATATATTGTTTATTTTGATTTTGTAGTAAGTGCAGGCGTTCCACCATATCCGCACTTTCTTCAGTAAATTGTTCTATAAGATCAAACATTTCGTCTTGAGAGTATTCGAAGTCTTCCCCGTCAGCAGTAGGTACTGTATCCGATCCTTGGTTTTCCCTGGCTTCTCTAAGCTGAGTTTCCAGATTTTCAATTTGAATTTGGGCGGCGTTAAAGTTTTGTTCTAATACGTCGAGGTGGGCGATAAGTTCGCTTCCACCTTCGAGACCTTCCGCTTGGCCAAGGCGGGTGCGAAGGTCGTGGATCAGTTTATTTTGCTCTGTGATGATATTGCTTAATGTACCAGCATGGGCTGGGGCTGGGGTGGATTCTATGGTTGTTGATTCTGAGGGGCCACTTCCTTTTTCATAATACGATTCGTGGATTAAGTAGACTACTTCTCTGAGGCCCTCTGCGCGCTCAACTGTATCGCATAGAGCCACAAGCGCGTTATGTAAGCTCAGCTCGATTTCATTTTTAGACGCATCCTCACTAAACCCTTGATCAAAGAAATCGGTAATGGGTTTCAGTGTGGCGAGTTCTTTCTTGAGTATTTTACCTTCCTCTTCAAGCCTTCGTTGTTCTTTATCCATTTCAGCCATTTGGCCTTTAAACTTGAGCCGCTCCTTTTCCGGAATAGACTGTATGTGTGCGACGTATATGGACGCGAGATCATTATAGGGTTGTATTATCGCTCGCCAAGGGCTGATCTCACCATTACTGGATTGTAACAAGCTGAGCTCATAGGACAGGGCTGCGTAGCGTAGAGATATCGCTTGGTCTTCTGCACTCGCTTCAGGCATTAGGGTGATGGTTTCTTGAGCGCAATGTGCGGTGGTGTCATCGATGGCAATTTGTAGCTGTTTTACCAATGTAGCGCCGCTAGCATCTTCTTGCTGACTTACCAGTAACTCTTGAAGGCGCGAGATAGCCTTCTTCTGCCGACGAAGCAAAAGTACCAAGAATCCAATGGCAACCACCAGTATAAATGCCACTTGGGCAATAATAAGTATTTCAACCTGACTCATATACACCAATCTCAATTATGCATACTTACTAGTATGGACGAAAAATTGGCATATGCGACTTTGAGTAACCCGCTGTTTCTAACTGATCAGGTTAACTTGGTCATATAACAGGTTGTTTTGTGTGAATTTCCTTCGTTCAACGGTATTGCTCTGTTACAGGTAGCAGGAGAGGCTAAAGAAATCCACATATTTGCCGATAATAGTCTTTAATAGAGTCATGGGTTTAAGGAAGCGAATGGAATAGCCAGGTTTGTTTAGGGCTAGGTTGTAGAAAGAGCTTTCCTACCGTGTTGACTCAAAACCTCACTCCTCATCCTAAACGCGAGATATGACTATGATTTCCCTCGGTCAATTACTCAATCCACACCAACCTTTTCATGGGCAAGGGCATTCTCGTGCCGTTGAATCTGATTCAGTAACGCAGCAGCACGTTGGGCAAGAGCGGGCTCACAGCGGTCATGCCCCCCGTGGTATACATGAGATAAAACAGTCTCAACAAACGCTGGAACAGCGACTGAATAGCCAAATGGATGCCCAGATGGCTCAAATTCAGCCAGAAGCGGCAGCAATGCTAGGTATTTCTCCTGATGGAGGAGGCTATGAAGCCGATGATTTTTCTCCAGAGGCGGTGACGGACCGTATCATGGGGTTTATTGAAGGACGAATTGACGCGGCTCGGGCTGATGGTGCGACGGATGAAGAAATAGAGTCAATGTTTGGTCAGGCGATGAAAGGCCTCGAGCAGGGCTTAAAAGAAGCAAAAGAGATTATTACTAGCCTGGAAATGTTTGACGGGGAAGTGAAAGATAACTTCTTCGCGACCGTGTCGATGCTCGATGAACGTATGTCGGCTCTTGAGAAGTCTATTACTGGAGAGGATGCAGACGATGATGGTGATGACGAGTCATCCGGCGGGCTAAATATCCAGGAGGCTCTTTCGTCGTTACCTCGAGGTAATGAACGCTATACAGCTCAGGCTAACGCGTTGTTTTTTAGCGAAGATAGCCAATTCGATATGGAAGTGACTACGCAGGACGGTGACCTCGTGACCATTCATGTGGGGGCTGGACAGAGTATTGATTATCAATCTGGTTCTGTGTCCACGCCAAGGGGTAGTGTGTCGGGGTATGAACTTGAGCAGTCGAGTTATTACGATTTGTCCTTTTCGGTAGAAGGGGATCTTGATGAAGGTGAATTAGCCGCTCTTAATGACTTGTTTAGCCAGGTGAATGATATTGCGGATTCATTCTACTCGGGTGATGTAGGAGGGGCTTTCGAACAGGCGTTGGCGGTAGGTTATGATAGTGAGGAGTTAGCGGGATTTGCCGTTAATATGACACACTCAGAAGTGGTTGCTGTGGCTGCCTATCAAGAAGTCGCTACGTTGGATCAATCCCCTACAGAAAACCCCTTGCAGGGAATGATGGATAAATTGTCTGATTTCGCCTCCAGAGTGCTCAATGCGCAAGAGAATTTGCTGGCAAACCCGTCTACTCCACAAGGTTTGTTTAGTGATCTATTAGCTGAACTGGTACCTCCAGAAGAAGCCGAAGACGTTGAGGCTGATTCACCAGCGCAATCAATTCATAATGCTTTTCGCTCATTTATTGATGGCATTTTAGGCTAACCCCCCGTAAATCGAATTCGGGGTGATATAATCCCTGTTCGATTTATGGGAGCCTCATTTAATGAAGGAAGTACTATACCTGTACGGCACATCAGCCTGCCACTTATGTGAAGTGGCAGAGAAAGTCATTGGTAATGTGCTGAGCCAGGACTATTTTGATATTACTGTGATCGATATTGCGGAATCTGACGCGATGATAGAATGCTATGGCACCCGAATTCCGGTACTTCAAGTCAAGAAAAATCAAGATGAAATCGGTTGGCCCTTTGATGAGGCACAATTGATGTCATTTATCGAAAAGTCATTATTCACTGGGTAAATTGAAGAATCGCTGGGTATTTTCAGTGACTTGCTCTGCCAACGTTTCTACAGGCACATTGCGTAACTCAGCAATAGTTTTGGCTATATGGGGTAAGTATTTAGGCTCATTGCGTCGTGATTTTGGCTTGGGCTTTAGCGAACGAGGCAGCAAATAAGGGCCATCGGTCTCTATCATCAATCTGTCACTAGGGATTTCCTTAACGAGATCCTGGAGCTCTTTGCCTCTACGTTCATCACATATCCATCCGGTAATACCAATGTGGCACCCCAAATCTAAATAGTTAAAAAGTGCAGTCTTGTCGCCGGTAAAGCAGTGGATTACTGAGTTGGAAATACGATCTGCATACTCTTCAAGAATGACACGTTGACGGGAGTGTGCGTCTCGTTCGTGTAGAAATAGCGGTAAGCCCAGTTCAATTGCGAGTTGGATTTGACGCTGAAAGACGGCCTCTTGCTGCGGGCGAGGAGAGAAATCTCGGTTAAAATCGAGTCCAGCTTCGCCAATGGCGACGATACTCTTTGAGCTTGCCAGTGTGCGAAGGGTATCTTCGTCTCCAGGTTTCCAGTCTTTGGCGTGATGAGGGTGGACGCCAGCCGTAGCGTAGAGTGAATCTGGGTATTGTTGCGTGAGCTCAGAGGCTTTGCGTGAGCAGGGTAAATTTGTGCCTGTAACGATCATTTTGGTGACGCCAGCTTGGTGGGCGTGGGCAATACAATCGTCAAGGTCCTTTGAAAATGCTTTGTCAGTAAAATTAATGCCGATATCAATCACGAGAAATAAGGTCTATGTCTATTAGTTGAGGGTTGTAGAGTAAGCTATATTAGTGAGCCTACTATTTCACCTGCCCATCCTAATGCATCTACATAGATCTTTTCTAATATTATTTCATCTATATCGTGAACGGCGAGCTGCCCCCAATCGACTTTATCCCATTTGCCTTGCTCGTGATAGCTTACATTTTGTAGAGAGAGGCCCATATCACCCTCAAATCGAAGTAACGCGTTGATTACGCTTTCATCCAGCGGCAAGGTATCAAAGATCACTTCTTTGCTTTGATCAAAGAATGCATCGATGGTTGAAAATAAGCCTGCCGTAAAGAAGCTGTCTGGGTTTGCGCCGGGGATATGCTTGGCCAGTAACTCCATCATTTTTGCCCGAGTGAGGGTAGTGACAATAAGTTCATTCGGTTTGTCTGAAAGCTGGGACAGAGCAATAACGCTGGCCCAGGAGCGCAGCTGCTTCAGACCAAATAACACAATAGCTTTACGTACACTGTCTACCTTGGAGCGCAGCGTAAAAGCGGCGGAATCAAAAATTCGTAGTAATTTGACACTGAGTGATGGATCGTTGGTGATAAGGTTTTCTAGGTCAGAGACTTCTACATCTGGCTTTTGTAGTTCCGCCAGTAGCTTCATAACCACAAGCTTGTTGGCTGGAATAGTCGTGCCAGTAATGTTCTGTGGGCGACAGAAGAAGTAGCCTTGGAACATTTCAAAGCCGAGGTCCTTGCAGTGTTCGTAGACGGCATAGTTCTCTACTTTCTCTGCCAGTAGCTTGACTCGGTATGGCTTTAGGGTTCGGATTTGTTGTTCGAGCTTTTCACCTTGAATGGCAAGTACGTCAACTTTGACGATATGGGCGAGCTCCAATAGCTGCCCCCATTCTTCGCTAAACTCGAAGTCATCAAGGGCTATGGTATAACCATCTTTGACTAAATTTTCAACGGAGTTAACAACCTTAGGCGAAGGAGTAATACTTTCGAGTAACTCAATAGTGACCGCTTTTTTATCAAAAGGGGGGGGGGATTCTAGCCACTTTTCAGTAAAGTTAATAAAGGCGGGTTTATTATTGGAGGCAGAATGCAGTCCAATTTCTGCCATTGCATTAATAATGACTTGCGAGGTCGCTTTATCACCGTCCCAGTTTTCTTGGTGTTCTTGATTGTCCCTATGTTCTTCCGCTTTTGGCGGCCGAAATAGCAGCTCATATGCAACAACATTTAGATTGTTATCATAAATTGGCTGACGGGCGAGTAATACGTTTTCTGAATCCATTGATTATCTTATTGTTCAACGCTGATAAGTTCGCAAATCCAAGGGGAGGTTCCTTTGATAAGTCTAGCGGGTTTATTGTCAGTGCAAGAAAGTTTCTTGGATTATTTTAGAATCACTGGGTCGGGTGCCATTTATCATTGATCTAAACACCTGTTATTGCCTGTGTAGCTGATATATCCCGTCGTTATATGAAACAGCTGCGTGAATATTCAGCTAACTCCAGTGCTTAGGTCTACACTTAACTAATATGGGTAGCGGTTTGGGAAATCATAATAATGGCAGGTGTGTTAGATACGGTTGATCAACGGACACAGTTGGTTGGGGAAAATCGGTTAGAAATCTTAATGTTCCAGCTTGAGCGTGGACAGGTGTTTGCGATTAATGTGTTTAAGATACAAGAAGTGCAGATGATGCCGAAGTTAACTGTACTACCAGACAGCCATCCTAGCGTGGTAGGAGTCACCCATGCGCGAGGAAAAACAATACCTGTTATTGATCTAGGACATGCGATTGGTATGCCGCCTTTAATCGATCGTGAAACCTGCAATATTATCATTGCGGAATATAATATGACGGTTCAGGCCTTTATGGTAAAGAGTGTTGATCGCATCATCAATATGAACTGGGAAGATATAATGCCACCGCCAAAAGGAGCGGGTCGTGATCATTATCTTACGGCGATTACTAAAGTTGATGACAAGATCGTTGAAGTTATTGATGTCGAAAAGGTACTGCAAGAAATCGCGCCGTGTAATACTAAAATAAGTGAGAATGTTTTAGAGGATGATATTCAGACTCTTGCAGCAGGGTTAGAAGTGCTCGCGGTGGATGACTCCACCGTTGGTCTTGCACAAGTACAGGAAACCGTAAAGCAGATAGGCTTAAATGTCGTTACCGCGAGGGACGGGTCCAAAGGGCTTGCATTGTTACAAAAGTGGGCAGACGAAGGTATTGATGTAAATAAGAAGTTGGTAATGGTTATCACCGATGCCGAGATGCCCGAAATGGATGGTTATCGTTTGACGACAGAGATTAGGAACGATTCACGGCTAAAGGACTTGCATGTGATTCTGCATACATCGTTGAGTGGTGCGTTTAATCAGGCGATGGTTGAGAAAGTTGGGTGTGATAACTTTCTATCAAAATTCGAGCCCGATAAGCTCGCGGCAGCAGTACAGGCGCAAGTGCGAGCGTATCGAGATAAGTACCCTATGTAAGGTGTGGGGCTTACTTTAAGGCTTCTCTGATTGCTTCAACCCGTTTACGGTTTGCGCCTAAATCAGAATACCCTAGGCGGGATGCTGAGCGAACGGCAATGCTGTCTTTTTCGATATAGAATTCAACATCATCTACAAACCCCATTAAGCTTGACGTAAATTCACTGCGAATATATCGATCTTTGTCGATCATAATAGTCGCTCCCTGTGACAACAGGGTGTCCAGCAGTTTTTTCTTGGTGGCTTCTAGTGATCCTTGGCTGGGTAGTGGCGCAATGCTATGGCCCTCATCGTTGGAATAACTTGAGACGCAGTTTGGTGAACTTGGGCAGTCTAGCAGGCTGCCTTCATGGTATCCAAGGTTGGCAGGAGGGCTTCCTGCGCATCCGGCGAGAGTCAATGATGCGGCAAGGGGGGCGATTGAAGTCAAAAATGAACGTATATTCATACCATGTATTCTCTTGTTTTTATGTTGATAGCCTCAAAGTGTGGGCAGTGTAGCACCCTTGGGTAATGGGGTGAACTCCCCAAAAGAGTGATTGAAAAGCCCTCTATAGTGGCGATAGGGCAATAGTATTCTTCTGCCAAATCCGGTATAAACTTTACAATATTTGTGATGTTACTACGCATATACGCCATTTTAGGCGAATTTGGCGTTAGTTACGTGGTTCGAACCCTAATAATAGAGATACCTTTATGACCGATCGTGTACTGCTTACTGTTGATAATAATATTGCCGTAGTCACCTTAAATCGCCCAGAGAAATACAATGCTCTGGATACCGCAATGTTCGAGGGGCTGATCAAAACGTGTAAACGGATTCGAAAGAATAAGAAAATTAGAGCAGTAATATTGAAAGCAGAAGGAGAGGTGTTTAGTGCTGGCTTGGATATCACGGGTATTAAAAAGAATCCGCTATTGATTGCAAAACTGTTAGTTAAACCAGGCACAGCTTATACCAACCTTGTTCAAGAAGTCGCTTTCTGTTGGCGCAAGCTCTCGGTACCTGTAATCGCGGTAGTTCAAGGCAAGTGTTATGGCGGTGGTTTGCAGATAGCGTTAGGTGCTGATTTCCGCTTTGTTAAACCAGAGGCGGAGTTTTCTGTATTGGAGATAAAGTGGGGGTTGATTCCAGATATGTCGGCAAGCGTGACGTTACGGGAATTGATACCGATTGATGTTGCCAAAGAGCTGACGATGACCGGGCGAATGTTCAGTGGTGCTGAGGCAAAAGAGCTTGGGTTGGTGACGCGGGTAACGGATACGCCGTTTGAAGAAGCGATGGTGTTGGCGAAGGAAATTGCAACTCGCTCACCGGATGCGGTCGCAGCCGCTAAGCAGTTGTATCAAGATACGTGGGTTGCCGATGAGAAGACGGCATTGAATTTGGAAACGAGCTTGCAGAAAAAACTGATTGGCCGTTGGAATCAAATTGCGGCTGCTAGTAAGCACTTATCTAAAAAGCCACTCGATTATGGCAAGCGCCGTTTATAGACACTTGTCAATCGAGTCACATGCCAAAGGGCTGCTAGGCTTGTTCTTTAAGCTGTTTTAGTAGGCTCTTTGGCAGGTTTGTTAATGTTAGCGTTTCGCTTTGTGGGTCAAAACGAATATCTTCCCCAAGTAGCTTTGATGCAAAACTTAGACTGACATCCTTGTTTCTGCCGCTATAGGTTACGTAGCGCTTGAGGCTTTTTCTATCGGGAATAAATTCAGTCTTAGGCACATATTCTCGTTCGCTCTGTTGAGCTTGAGCAAAGTTATCAAATTGCCCTGGTGCCTCTTCATCGATATATTCTGAGAGCTCCTTATAAACAACAGGCTCTCCCTGTTTACCTTGCTCTATACAATAATCAATGACACGGCTCTTGTACTCATTGCCTGCATCGTCAGGCATCTGCTCTGAATATGCTTCAACAATATTGAGGAATTCATTGGTGTCTTCAGTGATGTCGACGGTATCAACAAAACCAATAAAATCACTGAGCAATTCTTGTACCATGCGTTCGCCACGGCCTTTGGATATTGTGACGTACTTTTCCGAATCATTTTCTGTTAACAGTGATAGATTGATACGGGCACCAAACCCCATGTGGGCGATGTCTGCGTATTCGGTTTCCATGATCTCGAGGTTGTTATTGATAAGCAACCCCGGTTGGTGTTGTAGATGAAAGATATGCAACCAGCGAAAATTTGCGGTTTCTTCCTCTATAAACAGTAGGTGTCCGTAAAACATCTCTGTGGTCTTTTCGAGCATCTCTACAAATAGCTCTGTGGCTTTTTTGGTGAGTGCTACGAAGTGGATACGTTCTTCCAGGTACTCATTAGTCCAAGCAGGAAGGGGCGAATCTGCACTGGAGTCCGTAAACTGCCCATAACGTTTGCTGCTTCGGCTGGTAAATACTGATTTGAGCTCTTCTAGAAGCTGATTTGCATGCTCTGCTACCGACATTTCTTCGTCACGATAGTTAACTTTGGCAGGTTGTTCGGCTTCAAATCGAGTGATTTCGTGTGCAATACAATGTGTTACGGACATAATGGTAATCGTATCTGGCTATTATTGAGGGCTGTGCATCTTACCAAAATTGCCCATCGAGCGAGTACTTTTATTGGTTCATTGCTCGTTTTTTGAGGATATGTATTGTTTACCGTCAAGAGAACAGACTGTATCCCGAAAAGGAAACGCCAGGTTTACCCCAATTGTGACTGTTAAGTAACTAAACGAAGGATCTATATACATTTGAAACACTATTGTTAACACGCATGTCACGGACAGGGATACAGACAGGCGTTATAGTGTTAACCAATGAAGCGCAGGGCATAACAACAAGAACAAGCATGCACTGGCAATAACAATAAAGTTTAGTAAAAACAAAAAGATAAAAACATTCATAATAAAAATAGTGACGTTTGACCAAGTTTATGAAAATAACAATAAGACAGTATGAAAAATAATAAAAATGGAAAGAGTTGAAATAATAATAAGTAGTTAATAAGTAAGTCGGCATAACAAGAAAAAATACGCTTCAAAAGGCCCTTATCCACTGGATAAGGGCCTTTTTCATTTACATCAGCATACACATTAACTTTCAGCCGATTACCTGTTTTTAAGAGGTTCTCATCTACACTGAATAGTATCTATATGAAACTAGTTAGTTCAGGAAGAGAGGCCTAGCCATGGTTATTCGATTGTTGATGCTGTGTGTGATGTTAATGTGTGCAGGTAACGGTGTTGCGAAGGCGTTGCCTAACCAAGATAAACCGATTCGTATTGTGACGAATAATTGGACGAGTCAAATTGTGTTAGCGAAGGTTGCTGGGGGGCTGTTTGCGTCCATGGGCTATCAAGTGGAATATGTTCCTACATCCACTGCGGATCAATGGGGAGCCTTACGCCATGGCGCTGCTCATGTACAAGTGGAAGTCTGGGAAGGCACTATGTCTGATATGTTTTCTCGCATGGTGAATTCTGGAGGCATGGTCGATGCGGGCACCCACGACGCAAAAACACGGGAAGAGTGGTGGTACCCCGCCTATGTCGAAGATGTGTGTCCTGGATTACCCGATTGGAAAGCACTAAAAGCCTGTGCGGCGTTGTTTCAAGCACCTGATATGAATGATGGGGTGGGCGTGTATTTTGCTGGTCCCTGGGAAAAGCCAGATGCAGCACGTATTCGAGCGCTGGGATTGAATTTTCGAGTAAACGTGTTGAAAAATGGTGATGACTTGTGGGTGCAATTAAAGGCTGCGGCGAAAGTGCAGCGTCCTATTGTGTTATTTAATTGGACGCCGAATTGGGTGGAATCGCGGTTTGAAGGACGCTTTATTGAATTTCCTGATCATGCTCCTGCATGTGAAACCGATCCAAGCTGGGGGGTGAGCAAGGAGTTTCTCTACGATTGTGGTAACCCTAAAGGTGGTTGGCTAAAAAAGGCCGCGTGGTCTGGTATGGAGGCCCAGTGGCAATGTGCATTTCGAACACTGAAAAATATGAATGTTGATAATATTCATATCGCGTCAGCGGCGGCACTGGTTGATGTCGATAATCTTACTCATGATCAAGCAGCCGCTCGATGGTTAGAAGAAAACAACGCGCTTTCGAATAGCTGGATTCCGGCGGACTGCTTGTAGTGATCAATAAGCTACGTGAAAGGCGCTCTATTGTTACGCAGTTAATGCGCAAAGTGTTTGTGTTGTATTGTGTTGTGGCGCTTGGGGTAACGCTAGTACATATTGTAAAGGAATATCAGTATACCCAGGGGGCTATTGAGACAGAACTCAGATCTTATGAAGGTATTTTTGGATCATTATTAGGGCGTGCATTGTGGGATTTGGACGGCGATCAAATTAACGATTTACTACACGGTCTTTATGAAGTGCCGGTTATTGTTGGCGTCAAAATTGAGCGAACTAAGGGAGATGGCTACGAGCTTACTGGGGAAACGGGAAGAACCTCGACCAATATAAGTAAGGTAGGTAATAACAATCCAGATAAGCCTTTCCGAGCGACATTTCACTACCAGTTCCCTATTAAATATCAGTTCTTGGGAGAAGATAAGGTCCTTGGGCGCGCGACCCTATTTTCTGATTCCACAGTGGTTCTAGATCGTGTGAAGTTAGGTTTTGTGTTCTTGATGGTTAATGCGCTTATCAAGGGTGTTGCGCTGTGGTTTATCTTCTTGTGGATTAGCGAACGGTTATTGGTAAGGCCTCTGAATAAGCTGATTGATGGAATCTCTGATGTTAACTTTGATACGTTATCTGAATTTGATTTGAATTTAGAATTAGAGCATCAAAATGAACTGGCAACCATTGAGGATTCGTTTTCATCAATGGTTCATGAGCTAGGACATGCTCAGCGTAAGGTTCTTGACTTCAATCATAAGCTTGAAGAAGAGGTGGAATCGCGCACTGTAGAGTTGGTAAAGGCTAGGGATGCTGCAGAAGCGGGGGATAAAGCGAAATCGGAATTTCTTGCGGTGATGAGTCATGAATTACGGACTCCTATCAATGGTATTTTAGGAATGCTCAGTATTCTTGCTCGTACAGAATTAAATGAACGTCAAACCAAGTGTTCTACAGTGGCATTGGAGAGCACTAAGACGTTAATGGCTTTGGTAACGGATATTTTGGATTACTCTCAGATTGAAGCTGGGGGAGTTGAGTTAGAGCTAACCGACTTTGATCTTCGGTATCATGTCTGCGAATCCATGCGAGGCTATGGTCGTAGAGCTGAAAAGAAAGGTCTGTCGTTGGTATTAGATATATCAGGAGTGCCTGAGGGTGTGGTTAGAGGAGATATCTCTCGTGTGCATAAAATATTTGATATTTTGTTGGATAATGCACTTAAGTTTACCGCAAAGGGAAGCGTTATTCTGAAGTTAGAACTCGCGTTGTCAAACGATATAATCGTTTTGCGAGGGTCGGTGATAGATACGGGGATTGGTATGGCGAAAGAGCATGTTGCCCATCTTTTTGAGGCGTTTTCTCAAGGAGATTCGTCATCAAGTCGTTCCTATGAGGGAACGGGGTTAGGGTTGGCAATGGCTAAAAAATTATGCAGTTTGATGTCGGGAAGCATTGTTGCGACAAGCGTCGAAGGTGAGGGAAGTGCTTTTCGTTTTGAAATCGAGCTTTTGAAGGGTGATCGTGCTCCGTTGTTATTAGATAAGAAAAGCTTGGGGGGAGTAAGAGTGTTGCTGGCTGACAACAGCGTGGCCTGCAGAGTGAATCTTCGAGGGCAATTGGAAATTGAAGGTGCTGCTGTTGTAGAGGTGTCTGCACTGGAGTTAGTAATGGAATGTGTTGATAGCCATAATCTCAGAGAAGGTACTTCTGTCGTGATTATTAATGGTTGTGATTATGGGGCGAAAGAAGTAATTGATGCCCTGCGCCGTAAGAAAGAATATGACAATATAAAGATCGTAGTGATGACGTCGATAAGGATGGAAGAGGCAGGGAATGTTGAATTTAGCTATGTAGAAAATGCTATCTGTATTGCTAAGCCCATTACCCCGATATCCCTGCAATCGCTAGTGTAAATCGTATTAATGAAAATCTCTAGATCGTGTATGCAAATCCCCCAGCAGTGGTGTTAAATCTTCTACATCCCCTGCAATGACATGAATAACCGAGCCTTCCCGTTCAATGATACCTTTCACTTTGAGCAATTTTGCTTGAACAATGATGGCTCGCTTTCGTGCGACTAAATCTTTCCATACGACAATATTACTGTTACCTGTCTCATCTTCTAGCGTGATAAAAATAACGCCAGCTGCAGACCCAGGGCGTTGTCTTCCGGTAACGAGGCCTGCGATGCGGACAAAGCGCTTGTGATTGAGGTCGTAGAGTTCCTTGTGGGTTTTACAGCCTTTGAATGCGGGGTGTTGACGAAGTAATGCCATAGGATGGGTGCCAAGTGTTAATCCGGTGCTGTGATAATCTTCCATGGTGCTTTGTGCATCGGAGGGCGCGGCAAGTTGTAATGGGTTTTCTTGATTGGCGGTGTTGGGTAATAAGGGTGATTCTGGTTGAATACCTTGGGCCTCCCAGCGAGCTTGAAAACGGTGGCCGGCCAATGAGGATAACGCGTTGCTGCGGGCAAGGGATTCAAGATCCTTACGGTTAAGGTGAGCCCTTTGTTTGAGGTCACTCAAACAGGTAAAAGGCGCGTGTTCTCTTGCGCTGAGTAGCGATTCTGCACCTGTGGTGGATAGGCCTTTTACCATACGCAACCCTAAGCGGATGTCGTGCTGCGGTAGCGCGTGTGTCGATGGAGTGTTGTTGTACACTGGGGCGACTAAGCTATGGTCCCACTGACTAAGGGTGACATCCACAGGGTGAACAGTAATGTGGTGGCGTTGGATATCTTGCACTAATTGAGATGGGCTATAAAACCCCATGGGCTGGCTATTGAGAAGGCCGCAGCAAAAAGCTGCAGGCTCGTGACACTTTAGCCATGCAGAAGCATACACTAGCAAGGCGAAACTGGCAGCGTGGGACTCAGGAAAACCGTATTCGCCAAAGCCATTAATTTGTTCGATAATTTGTTCGGCAAAGGTGACTTGATAGCCTCGAGATAATAATCCATCACGTAGTTTTTGTTGGTATTGGCGAAGCTCACCTTTCTTTTTCCAACTCGCCATGGCTCTGCGTAACTGATCGGCTTCTCCTGCACTAAATCCGGCTGCGACCACGGCGAGCTGAATCACTTGCTCTTGAAATATCGGGACTCCCATGGTGCGTTCAAGTACGTGTTTTATTTCTTCGTGGGGGTAGGTGACTTTCTCGATGCCATTGCGCCGTTTCAAAAATGGGTGAACCATATTACCTTGAATCGGGCCGGGTCGAACGATGGCGACTTCAATGACCAAATCGTAGAAGCAGGCAGGTTTAAGTCTGGGAAGCATGGCCATTTGTGCGCGGGATTCCACTTGGAATATGCCTACACTATCACCTTGTTGTAGCAGAGTATAAGTATCAATGTCCTCTTGAGGAAGGGATGCGAGTGTCCAACGGGTGCCCCGTAGTTGCTCAATATAGTGAAAACTCTTGCGGATGGCCGATAGCATCCCCAATGCTAATACATCAATTTTCATTAAACCAAGGGCTTCTATATCATCTTTATCCCACTGCACAATACTGCGATCTTTCATAGCCGCATTTTCAATAGGGACCAGTTGATCCAGAGGACCGCTAGATATAATGAACCCCCCAACATGCTGCGATAAATGACGGGGGAAGCCGATGATCTCATCCACCAGGTATTTAAAATGTTTGATTTGCGGATTGTTAATATCAATGCCAAGCTCGTTAAAGCGTTGTTTGAGATGTTCTTGTTGATCCCACCACGCGATGGACTTTAATAGCTGGTCAATTAAGGTTTGATCAAAATCCAACGCCTTTGCAACATCACGCACGGCAGATTTTAGACGATAGGTAATAACAGTGGCTGTTAGGGCTGCCCGCTGTCGGCCGTATTTACGATAAATAAACTGAATAACCTCTTCACGCCGTTCATGTTCAAAATCCACATCAATATCCGGTGGTTCATCCCGCTCTTTGGATATAAAACGCTCGAATAACAAGGTGCTTTTATCAGGATCAACTTCGGTAATAAATAAACAGAAACATACGGCGGAATTGGCTGCTGAACCACGGCCTTGGCAAAGAATTTTAGCGCTACGGGCGAATTGAACAATGTCATAGACGGTCAGGAAATAATATTCATAACGAAGCTCGTGAATTATCGAAAGCTCTTTAGTGAGTAGGTGCTGTGTCTGTTCGCTGATACCGGAGGGCCAGCGTTTATTTGCGCCGACATGCACCAATTCTTTTAAGTATTGTGTGGCGGTGTAGTTGGGGGGGACCAGTTCCTTGGGATATTCATAGCGCAGTTCACTTAAGCAAAATGAGCAGCGTTCAGCAATATTGATCGTGGCGTCTATTTGTTGGGGGTGATAGCACTGTTGAATTTCAGTTAAAGGCCGCAAATAGCGCTCCCGATTGCTATGTAATGCAATCCCAGCTTGGTGAATGCTGGTATTTAATCGAGTGGCTGTAAGTACGTCATGCAGCGGTTTTCGCAAGGGGGAGTGAATGTGTACATTACCGCAAGCGACGGTGGGTATACCGTATGTCGTGGCAATGTATTCTCGCTGTTCAGTCAATGTGTGATCATCATATTGCAATTGATTTTCGATACCGATCCAAAGGCGAGAGTGAGTTAATGTAATAAATTCATTGAGATCTTTATAGAGGGCGGCATTATCTATTTTGCACTCGCGCTTGCCATCGAGCAAAGTACATTGTTCTAATGAAGGAAACCAAATAATTAGATTGTCATCTAACATACGCTTCACGTCGGATAAAAAAAGCAAATATTGGCCTTTGGTTGCGCGACGTCGTGCTTTGGTAATAAGGCTGGATAATTTCCCATAGGCTATACGATTAGGTGCAAGGGCGACAAAATGAATACCTTCCTGGGTATGGAATTGACTACCGATAATCAGTGGGAATTGGGTCTTTTTTGCCTCCACGTAGGCTTTAACAACACCCGCTAGAGAGCACTCATCGGTGATCGCAAGGCTATGATAACCTTGTGTGATCGCGGCGCGAACAAGCTCTTCTGGGTGAGATGCGCCAGTTAAGAAACTAAAGTTACTGACGCAGTGTAATTCGGCATACTTCATCAACGGACACGTTAACCAAATACACCGTGAAGGTACCATTTCTGAGTTTGATAGCTCGGCGTATACGTTTGCCCTCTGGGACTATTGACGGCTTTTTTTTCTTCCACTGCATGGTCGCGGTCGACATATACCCAGTAAATCACTCCAGTAGGGTGTTGAGCAACATAATAATCACGATTAATCGGTTGTTGGTCCCACCAACCGGTCTCTATTCTCTCTGGTCCTTTAATTAATTGCAGACGCTCTCCATATACTGGGATGCCTTTTTTATTTCGCAGTAATTGTGGTGTTTGAAATAGCCACAGTGGACGTGTTAATTGTGGATGTTGGGTTTGAATGGATGCGGTTGTATCGTGCGGGGTTCGGGGGCGATAACTCGCACTAGGTTCTTTGATGGCGACATTTTTGGCGGCCAATTCAGGTCGGTGATCATTTTGCAGTGCAATACGTGTAATAGCCCCTTGCCCCAAACGTGTGCTGAGTGTATCCACTAGCGTTGATTTTGACTGTATATTTTCTTGACTGGATCCAAACAAGTCCTGGTTTTGTTGCGTCATGGGTGAAAAATAGCGGGCTGATACTTTAATACCAATAACAGGCTGCTGTAATGCCAAATTATCGAGTTTTAACTTAATTAAACTCAGCAAGTATTCCTGACGATAATGGGGCTGTGTAAGTTGCATAACAAAAGAGTGTTGCTGCTGAAAACGCTCATGAAATGTCACCACAAAGCTATTGCATAGCAATTGGCGTGCGACTAAATAGTTTTCTAAATAGCTGAATAGTCGTTTTAATGGGAACAGTAAGCTATCGGTATGAGTGAGTTCTTCAATAAAATGAATGCTTTGGTCAAAGGTTCTGGGGAGGGTAAAGTTCTTTTGAATATCCGGTGTATGTCCCAGTATCTGTTGCAGTTGTAGAGATAACCCTGTACCAAAGCGACGATTGATCGCACTTTGAGGCAATGAGTCTAAGTGATGTAAGTGTGTAAGCCCCATGCTGGCTAACTGCTGTTTTTCTTTCTCAGGAATATCCAACAGATTGATCGGACATCGCTGTACATCGGATACGTCAAAAAACAATTCATCATCGGAATGTGTATTGTCTTCATAGTGATACTTATTTTTGGCAAGTAATTCCGCTGATTTTGGCGTAGAGCAACAGGCAATACTGTATTCATATCCCCAATCTTGCAGTCCAGCGATAATTTTTTCGCACAACATTTCCTTACCATGAAACAAGGTGAGTGAAGACTCAACTTCCAATAACAACATATGCTCTTTAAGCGTGATGTTTGGCGTGAACTGATAAGCCCAGGTGGCTAATTGCTCCAGATTCTTCCATTCTGTTTTATCATCTTTCTTTTTAATGCTTAAGTTACTGGATAGCCCCAGTGCTGTGGGAATGCTGGTCCCCGGTTGTATGCCGGCATGCCGTGCTTCATCGTTAGCAAGTAAAACCACACGTCGATTATTGGTTTTTTCTTCAATAATAAGGGGACCGTAGTGTTTTTGGCGGGTAAAGGTCTCTAATGGTAATAGAGGAAGATAGATGCAGACCCATAACATAATAAAACCTCAGTTTGACGATGGTGTGTGTGTGGTGGAATGTGGTTGCTCATGGCGGGTCATATGGGAAGTGACAATATGAGTACGCGAATGATTATCACGGGTTTTGATGTCGGTTGTGTTACTAGAGTCAGTGCTTGATGATTGCGTTGGTTGCTGTGCTGATAAGCGTGGTGTACTTAGTAAGTTAGGAAACTGGATCCAATGACTGGTCCAACTGCCACGGCGCTTAATTAAACGTAATTCAAAGTGTGCCCCAGACATTCTTGCCGTCATGCGTAATGGGGCAGGGGAAGGCTGCTGCGCACAATCACTATGGCGCATCAATAGGCACCATGATTTACCTTTCTTGGCCGCTAAGTGTAAGCGTTTGATATGTTGAGGCAGAATCTTGTGTGGCCAGCCTAGTACAAGGCTACAGGCACCTGACTGTAAGCACGTTTCCATTGCCCATAAGCGTTCTTTGTCGGTTTTTGTATGAATTAACAGCAGATTGTGGGTATTAACTCCCTGCTGTATCAGGGCCGGACCATAGGGTTGCCAAGGTGGTGAGATCCAAGCAATCCAGCGTTCTTGCTGACTTAGTTGCGCTAACGCAGGGCTGAGCAACTGTAATTCACCCATGCCCCAATGGGGGCTGAGAAACTCAGAGAGCTCATTTTGAGGCCAGCCTTGGTTAGGTAATTCTTTGTCTAATTGGGGGAATCCAGTAGCAGTAGTATGTTCTGTTTGTTGATCACAGGCGGACTGCTGCTGGGCATCAGACGCCCGCCAAATAGAGGGATGTTGTAAGACATCGTGCAGCCCACTCATGCTATTGCCCTTAGGTAACGTGTAATTAAAAGTAATACTGTAATTATATACAGTATAGGCGGGCTGGCAAGATGTGTTTTGACTTAGTGGGCTAGAGAAGGGGTAGGGAGAGAGGAAGAAGGGGGTTTATGCAGCGACCACTCCAGTATTGTCATGTAGATGATTGACGAGCACTACGCTGAGTAATCTGGGGTCTACGTAGTGCTCGTCAATCATTTTGATATACAAAATTGAATACTTTCGAGTCTAATTAAAAGGCATTGTTAGCAAAAGGAATCATAATGTGTGAATCGCTGTTGCCGCCATGCAGGACTTTAATACCCCTATTATAGTTTCCAGCATTTTGATAGAGAGGGTCTTCACTATCAAAAACTACCGCTATTTTACTACCGGGTTCGGTTGTGTAATGTGTAAATACCAAGTTGAAGTCGACATCAATGGTTTGTGTAGGCGTAAGATCACGGCGTGTAACGGGACCATGAGTGATGAGTTTGGCTGGGCCTGACGGCGGTATTTCATACATATAGGCCATCATATGGAGTATATCGTCATGTGGTGCGACGGAAATTCTGACCAGAGGTGATCCTATAATGCTTTTTTCCTCAGTAAATGTACTTGTGTCATAACGAACCCCGGCTTCACGAAAGCAACCGAATGGACAATAGAACCCTTGGAAGTACTTGGTGAAACCATCGATATTGGCTGTTCGATGTTGAGTATCCACATGAGCCTCTACTAACCCGCCTATCGTAGAGGAGAGCTGGATACCGTCAAGTAGAATATTGGCAATAATATCAATAAAGCTTAGTATGCCCGTTACATCATTGGCTTCCGTACTCGCATCAGTGTCCCTGCCCGTGTAGAACGTATAGTTGCTGCTATCTACGCTATAAGAGGTTAGATTATTTTTATAAGGTGAAAATATATTGTGTCGAGAGCGATCAAAATAGTAGGTTTCATTTGTCACATTGATGGAATCTTTAGGGGCCACCCAGTCCTTGAATTTGCTGATTCCCGCGATCTTATTTTTTACCTGAACCTTTTCTTCAGCCATGATCTCTGTTCCCGTATTGGGATCAATGGTAATACCTTTCAAATGATGATCAAACCAATGGTGGGCCTTCTTCCAAGGGCCGTTAGTTTCGATATTTCTTAGGTTAATGCCAAGCGTGTCGACAATACCCACTAGGGCATTCCTAATCGGGCCATCACCTAAAAAGTCATGGAGTGTACCGCCGACATTGAGAAACCCACCTATTTCCCCTGTAATATGAATACCCCGATTGATATCTAAACGCTTTGCATCGTAGGTCAATTTACTGAAGAATCGTTCCATTTGTGTTACCTGGAACAATTGATCCTGCATGTTTTGAATCATATACACTGGAATTTTCCGTGCATTGTATGTATCAATATAGGTTTCGGCGCTGCGTATCAGTGCCCAATCAACAGCCGCAGCAATGTCAGTGTTGAATTTTATGTGTTCTTGTATTTCCTCAATTTCTGGGTCCATATTGCCAATAAGCTGCCCTGAGAATATGAGGATTTCACTCCAGGTTGTGCGAAGTGTTTCCTGCCCTTGACCGTTTTCCGCACCCGCTTCCCCTCCGTATAACGAGTCGACTAAATTAGTCCAGCCGCTAAAGGATACGACCGTTTTTAATCTCGGTTCATGAGCGGCGGCGAGTAAGGCAAGGCCACCGCCGTAGGAGACCCCAGTCATGCCGATATTGTTAATATCAGCCTCGGGTAATGCCGTAACGTAATCCACGATAGCGCTAATATCCTGCATATCTTTAGGGCCAGCGGCGGTAATTAATCCTGTAGAGTTATACCAGCCGCGAGCAGTATAGGCTAATGCGATATAACCTGATTCGGCGAATAGCTCCGCTTGCAGGTCATATTCGCTCTCTCCAAGTGCCCAGCTATTGGCGAAAATAACAACGGGAAAGGTCTCGCCAGGAGATCCTATAGGCACGTATAAATGGGCGGATAAATTCGTACCATCCGTGGAAGTGATCGTTAAGCCTGGGTGTAATTCGTATTCATAGGCATTTGCATAATTACCAAACAGCAGCGAGAGTAGAAATATAAGTGCTGAGATTTCTCTAATCATTATTGTTATTCTCCGTTACTTTCAATATTTACAGGGTACAGTTAAGGTCTTCCAGGGTTTTATCCAACAACTTAGATATCTTCATTGAATTATTTAGCATGGCTACCTTGTCTCGGGTGTTTTCTTTTCCCTTGTTGATGAGATTTTCAATTTCATTACCTTGAAATTTAAAGATAGTTTGTCGCCATTTGAAATGACTCTTGGGTAAGAATATATTGACGTCACCTATGTAATTTTGATCGATAACACGATTTAGGTACGACAATTTCGATACTGCCTGATTACTAGGGTAGCCAATCTTATAGATGGATTTTTCTATGTCCGTTAGTATTTCTACAAGTAACCGTGAAGTGTACTCGGATAAAATGGATTTGATTCTACTTTTTGATGAAATTCGGTGATCTCGTACAAAAGGAATCATCATCGGGTTGATTAGGCTGACAATAAAATGATTAACGCCATATAATCTGGATAGACGCTTTTTAGGGATGTCCCCAGAAAATGACCCATCAACCCACCGCCGGCTGGAAAGATAGCGTCTGGGTTTTCCATCCGCTCCTTTTGCGTAGAGCCTTTCTGATGGCATGATTCCAGGAATGCTGGATGAGGCGGATACCGCGGATCGAACATAAACATCTGGTGAGGTGATTGCGTTCATCAGTCGCGACGTTTGCTGTTTCTCATTAGGTGAAATAGAGATGTTGATATAGCGTCCTGTTTTTTCATAAGCTTCTCTAAAGGTTATGTCGTTAGCAATGAATTCATCTAGCGTGCTTTCTCGAGCTACCTTGGCATCTTCTTTACTTATCTTTCCTATGGCTAAATCCAATAGGCCTGTATTATTCACTTCTTGGTAGCGTTTTTGAGTAAAGTAATCGTTGCGAAGCTCGTCATCCGTAAGAGTGCCTAATTGAGCAGAAACAACAGAACCAGCACTGGAACCTGAAATTATAGAGGGCAATAGGTCGAGCTCGGTTAGCTCTTGGGCAACGCCATGATGAAAATAGATAAGGCCTGCGCCCCCACTCATCAATAGAGCGGAACGTCCATAGCAGCGACTTGCTCGTTGAAAAAAATTGAGTTTGTCGGGACGAGATATCTCTGATTTAGGACAGTCGCGAATGAACGTTAGCGCGTTTTCTAGGCAAGAAACATAGTTATCAATGAGTTGTTTTGTCCCGGACTTTGCCTGACTGTATAGGGATGGGTTCCCCATGCCCCCCATATTTCCATGGATGCCTTCATTCAAACAATACAGCACTTCCTGAGCGTTACCTTCATTTAGTTTTTCATGCAACGCATCAAATCGCTTTTTTATCTCCGAATAATCGTATAACGCTGTATTTGTGGTCGATCGCCACTCATCTTTCCCAGTCAATTTATCGTGTTTATGAGCAAGAGAATGCCAGTCTTCATAATTACTTGCGTTGGATATGTCTATTTCAAGTCTTTTTAGGTCTGACTTTGAGGTTCTAATCATTTCTACTAGTCCTTCTCATGATGGCGTTCGTCGAACTAAATGAAAACTTCTCTCGCTCTACTCTATTTTTTTTGGGTGGGGAAATGAGTTCTTCAAAGTCAGTTAGCGCCTGCTCTACGTTATCCATAAGGCAGTGGTTCGATTCTATTGATTGCCTACATGCAGTTAGTCCGAAATTAATTTTTCCGTTATAGCTCATGACAGTAATATTTAAAGGGACTCTATCAAAGGGTATAGATACGGGGTAGATTTCATGTAGTTCTGCTCCATTCAAATACAGTGAGTGGCTTGGGCCTGGGATGTTTGAAATCATCACATTACAGGGAAGCCAGTTTTTTCCGAGTCCTGTTGCTAAATGGAATACTCCAGGGGTGAAGGACATCGAAGAATAGATTAAGTATTCCTCTCTTGTCATGTTAGATACTTGATCTTTCGCATCGTTTATGGACTTTTTTATAGCAAGCATTCTGGTTTCTGGGCATCCAATGTTGGTGCCCAGCGAGGATTGCAAGAATGCGATTTCATTTCCTGCTGTACTTTCATTGTTGATATCTCGCATTGAAACAGGAATCATTGCAATTAGGGGTTTTTCAGGTAAGGAGTTCTTAGACAGTAGATATGCTCTAAGCACCGATCCGCATACTGCTAAAACCACATCATTGATTGTGGCATTATAGAAATCACCTATTTTTCTGAAACGTTGTAAATCGTATGGGTGGGCGGAAAATATGCGAGAACCAGTGATAGGGGTGTTTAGAATGGTTTGTGGTGCATTGAGACCAAAAACTGAACGTCTTTTAGTTCTATCTTCGAGAATCTTTTTTCCGACATTACGGATTACAGAGGATGCAGACTGTATAACGTTCAACACTGTGGGCTGTGGTTCGTTGTTTTTATCTGTTTCAACTGATGCTGTAGAACATGTTTTCGTAGTCCATCGATGTTCTCTATTTTTACTCAATAATTTTTGTAGGGCTTGGTTTCCTGAAGCACCGTCAGCAACAGAGTGGTGAACTTTCATATATAAGGCAAAACGATTTTCTTCGACTCCTTCAATAAAATGAATCTCCCATAAAGGGCGTTCTCTATGGATTGGATTTCCATGTTGGGTCGAAACAAAATCGAGTAAGCTCTGGATTCTATACGGCTTAGGTAGTGCGCTATGTTTAATGTGATGATCTATGTCGAATTCCTTGTCTTTTTCCCAGTAATGCTGCCCCCACTTGCGGGTCAATTTTAATTGACTACGTTCATCCATCAGAGTAAATGATTTTAGATGATTGAACATTGTTGCTGCGCTATCAGGTGCTGAGGTCTTTGGGTAGGAGAAAATCATCAATGTTCCAATGTGCATTGGCTGATGGCGTTTTTCCATATGTAGAAACAATTGATCGGTAATATTAAGTGGTTTCATATCAACTCCTAATTCATAACCTATTGAAATGTATCCGCTTGATCTGTCAACACTTTGCCGGACACCAAATTACACTGCTTTCTGCATTTCTTCGTAATCTACGGGTGACCAATAGTCATTCGTAGAGTGAAGTCGTTGGCGGTTATAGAAAACCTC
>MAAC01018276.1_pt1 | contig 58771 bp, 48 predicted proteins | sample 1115981 | NCBI WGS metagenome assembly MAAC01 (sample SAMN04961126, study PRJNA320927) | seawater metagenome | isolation source: sample BD02T64 sea water enriched with oil for 64 days | place: USA:Gulf of Mexico | collected 2013-07-27 | reverse complement strand
AAAGCCAACTGCTCTACCAACTGAGCTAACGGCCCGGTAGATGACGCGCATATTACTGGTATTCTCAGAGTAAGCAAGCATTGTTTGAAACTTTTTACATGATCGTCAATAAAAACAACGTATTACGGCCTTTTCATAACACAACCCCAAACAATCGCACGCCTAACCTAACAAATCGCGCCAAAAGGTTATTGCACCTTTTTCTAAAAGCACATTAAGCTAAACCTATAGGAAAACGTTCCTTCGACATTACATTTATTCACCTGAAATGGTGGCACAAGGCTCAGAAGGTTAGCAGATCAATGGCCAATAGACGCCCCGCACTAAGCTTGTTAAATACATTTGAGGCAGCAGGCCGCCTAGGCAGCTTTAAAGCGGCAGCCAACGAGTTAAATGTCACACCTTCAGCAATCAGCCATCAAATCAAAACCCTTGAGGAACAATTGAATTTTTCGCTGTTTCGCCGCAATCATCGCACCCTAAGCCTGACAGATTCTGGAAAAGCCTTACTCGAAACCGTTAGCCTACACCTGTCAGGGTTAAAACAAGGTGTTGATAATGTGCAACGCCGTTACGGACACCCCTCCATACGCGCTCATATCCTACCCTTTCAAGCGACGGAAATTGTCATTCCTAACTTGCATCACTTCCAAAGAGCCAACCCCAATGTTGAGCTGCGCATTGAAACCAGCCTTTACGGGGGGGACTTCAATCTCAGCGGAATTGATATCGGTATACGACTAGGAACAAAAAACCTAAAAGACTCATGGACGGGACTAGAAGCAGATTTACTACTTGAGATAGAGGTTAGCCCTGTCTGCGCCCCATCATTACAAGCCAATGAAAACATCAATGTATTCAGTGATTTACTAGGGCAAAACTTGATTCATATACCCTACGGCGACAACCCCTGGCAACGCTGGGCCGAGGCGGTTGGGCTAGAGGGCTTAGACACCAAAGAAGAACTAACCCTAGACAGCTACACAAGCCACCTAAGCGCTGCAGAACAGGGTCTAGGGATATCCCTAGGTCTATTCCCTTTAGCTTACGCCTGGGTCAAAAAAGGGCGCTTAGTCGAGCTATTTCACCATCGAATCCCTGTTGAAGAGGCCTATTACCTTATTTACCGCTCAGAAGACGCTGAACGCCCTGATCTACAAGCCTTTAGGCATTGGTTACACACATTGTTTTCTGATCTAAAAAAAGAATCAGATGAATTTTACTCATCCCAGCCCCACAAATAATTCGTTTGTCCCCAAGCAAGCCCAAACGGTAACCTTATACCGTACTAAGTCTTCATCCCTACATTCATTAATACCTGTTAACCCTTTACCGCTGGAGGTCTCCTATGTATAAGCAGATTGAAACGCTTATGCTTCGCGCACCCTTTATCACGACATTATTTTTTATGAGCATTATTGTTGCAGCAAGCTCAGGGTTACCCAAAACAACTATCAATGCTGATTTTGAAGTTTTCTTCGGGCCGAACAATCCTCATTTGCAGGTGTATCATGAGATACAAGACACTTACACCCGCATGGACAACGTATTTCTTGCCATCGCACCAAAAGACCAAAAAGTATTTACCCCCCAAACCTTAAAAATCATCCAAGAAATCACCGAAGATGCCTGGACATTTCCATTCTCCTCCCGCGTTAACTCCATTACCAATTTTCAACATACCATTGCAGAAAATGATGAGTTAATTGTTGATGACCTCGTACCCGATTTAGCCAACAGCACGCCAGAAAGTTTGGCGCTGGCTCAAACATTTGCAGTGAGCGAACCTGCATTATTGAATAAATTAATTTCTCCAACAGCTCATGTCACCGGCATCAACATTACCTTTGAATTACCGACAGAAAACACCTCCCAAGCAAACCTAAGCATTGTTAAAACCACTAGAGAACTTATTGAGCGTTACGAAACTAAATATCCATCAATTGATATTTATTATTCTGGTCGCGTGATGAACAATAATGCGTTTCGCGATGCCTCACTCTACGATATGACACACCTTGTTCCTGCGGCATTTGTTATTGCGATGATCTGTATTTCATTGTATTTATTTGCCGCCAGTGGCAGCATCATCACGGTGATATCTGGAACCTTTGCCACACTACTTGTGATTATTGCCGCCATCCTCACGGCGCAAGGAATTGCAGCCTGGCTAGGGATAGCAATCACCACCCCCTCTGCCAATGCACCGACAATGATACTCACCCTAGCGATTGCCGATAGCATTCATATATTGGCAACGTTTTTTCAACAAATGCGTAACGGCATGGTAAAGCTTGATGCGATGAAAGAGAGCTTACGTCTAAATCGCCAACCGGTATTTTTAACCAGCCTAACCACTATGATTGGTTTTTTAACAATGAACTTTAGTGACTCCCCGCCTTTCAAAGATCTTGGGAACGTGGTTGCCATCGGTGTTGTGGGCGCATGGTTATTTTCAGTATTACTGCTTCCTGCATTAATGTTATTACTACCTGTTCGAGTAAAACAGAAAGAAGAAAACAAAGACCAACATCAAAACCGTCTTGCAGAATTTGTTATCCATTGGCGCACGCCATTACTTATATTTACTAGTCTATTCATTTTAACCAGTGCCGCATTCCTCCCTAAGAACGTACTTAATGATGTTTGGGCTGAGTATTTTAATGAGAAAACCGAACAGCGTATCAACGGAAACTTTATACGGTCAAACCTCACATCAATCAACTCCATCTCTTTCTCTCTGCCCTCCGGAGAAGAAGGCGGCATTAGCAACCCTGATTACCTTAAAAATCTCGAAGCGTTTTCTGTATGGTTATTAGAACAACCAGAAATCATTCATGTTGCAACCTATACCGATGTCATCAAACGTCTAAATAAAACCTTACATAATGACGACCCAGACTGGTACAAATTACCCGAACAACGAGATTTAGCATCTCAATACTTATTGCTTTATGAGTTATCACTCCCTTTTGGACTTAGCCTCAACAATATGATTGATACCGCCAAAACATCAACACGGATCATTGGCACGGTAGAAGGAAGCTCATCAGCCCGCGTTCTTGCGGTGCAGAAACGGGCTCAAACGTGGCTACAAGAAAATGCTCCTGCTCATTTTTATCATGAAGGTACCAGCGGAGACTTAATGTTTGCCCATGTTGGATTTACCAATATCCGTAGCATGTTAGAAGGTACCTTTGTGGCACTTATTATTATTTCCATTATGCTCGGGTTTGCTTTGCGCTCCTTTAAATTTGGTTTGATCAGTCTATTACTAAATTTAATTCCCGCGGGTGTTGCCTTTGGTCTTTGGGGAATATTTGTCGGACAAATAGGGTTAGGTCTATCTGTTGTTGCCGCCATGACCCTCGGCATCGTTGTAGACTATACGGTGCACTTCTTAAGTAAATACCTACGAGCGCAGCGAGAACAGGGATTAAATGAACCTGATGCAATTCGTTATGCATTTAACAACGTTGGCACTGCATTAATTGTCACAACTATCATCCTTAGTGCCAACTTTGGCGTCTTGGCATTCTCAGACTTTGTGATGAATTCTCATATGGGGTTATTAACAGCATCCACGATCATTATTGCTCTTATGGCAGACTTTTTCTTCCTCCCTCCACTGTTACTTTTTTTAACACGAAAACAGAAAAAAGCACCTCAACCAGTGCCATCAGAAAGCAACGAATCACTTTCTGAAGGCTCTGACAACAGCATTAACAACCACCTACAAACCAACTAAAAAAGGCTATACTGAGGGCATGACTGAAACATGCCCTCGCTGCCAATACATTAGAATACCAACAGACAAAGGGCCTACCTGGCAATGTCCAAATTGCGGAGCAGCCTACAACAAACGACTCCATACGACACTCAACACCCCTGCCAACGAAAAAAAACCAAACAGTTTTCTTGACCTTGAAGCTCAATACCGCCCTTTAAACCGAAAGCTCTACTTCTTTATTGTTATTTTTGCAGGGCTAACGCTATTTTCCGCACTCAAGAAAAATGATCTGATTGACTTCTCCCTGATCAATCCACAGTTAACCCAAGAGCCGGCCCAAGAACTAATCTCGAGTCGTAGCGCATTTTCTGAGCCCCACAGCTTCCAATATATGGATATCCAATATCAAATAAAACCGATAGCAAACTATGAATTGTGGGGGCTAGTTGTTAGTCATAATGATATTGATGGTATCTCCGATACTTATCACGATGAAACATCAGTGGACACCAAAGATCTTTGTGTTATTTGGGGGGAAAATATCCTTAGTAACAACTATCAGGCGGTATCCTATAGCAGTGGTGCCTGGACCTGCTATTTCGAGTATCCACACGGAACAGTATTTAACCCCGACCAGCTGTCAAACAACCATATTATTACTGATAATGACGCTATCAGAGAGACTCTATCCCAGATTCAAATTGGAGACCAGATACACATCAAAGGTGAACTTGTTAGCTACCAAGATGAGCGACATCCGGAGTATTGGCGAACTAGCAGTACCACGAGAACCGATGGAGGCAATGGTGCTTGCGAAGTTATTTTCGCCAATGAGCTAGACATTCTTGCAGTTGGCAACCCAACCTGGCGAATTATTTATGGCCTAAGCTGGAAGATACTCATCGTTTTGCTCATTGCTAAAACAGTGGTATTTATTCGAGAAGTCACTCAATAACATTACTCTCAGCAACGCCTTGGAAACAACGATCAAATACCGTACCATTCGCTTATCATTCTAATAAGCAGCCCTAAGCTCAAAAAAGGACTTATACGCCACATGCCACAACCTGATAACGTCAGTTCATCCCCTACTTCACTTAAAATTGTGACTCGCGTAAAACCTAAAAAAGACCAACCCCAAGAACCCCTGGAATATCACAGCATCTATCACTGGGATCGCATAATAGGCGTCGCTGCGCTGCTATTCATCAGCGTTGTTGTTCTGATATATTTTGCAATAAGTAGCCTTTTAAGCACGACTGAGCAAAAACCAAACGCCACAGCTATATCGTCAGCTATATTGTCAGAAAAACCATTAAAAAAGAGCGCCCCTGAATCCTCCAAAACATTAATGACAGAGTCATCCAATACAACGGTTACAACACCTGAACCAACAACAACAAAAAGCGCGGCTGATACTTCACTCATCCCCATGGACAGTAAAACCGAGTCCCTTATCAGCCAAGCCAACACCGATTTAAGTACTGCTAGCCCGAGTGCAGGCACCCTTCACTTAAACCCTCCCGTTATCACGATTCACACAGACAACATAAATCGCGCCGTTTTTACTCACACCCTTAAGAATAAGGAGCCAAACAGCATCATCGATGACACCGTCATACTTGATGAGGGAGGCCTTACCAGAGTGTACTTTTTCACCGATATAGAAGACCGCGCGGGAGACACCTTCACACACACCTGGTATCACAATGGCAAAAAAATCGTAAAGGTAAGGACACCGATCGGTAGTGATACATGGCGCTGTTCTTCTAGCAAATATTTGGATAAAACCATGGAAGGAGACTGGGAAGTAAAGGTTACCGATAAGAAAGGTGCACTCGTTACGTCTGGCTCTTTCGCCTTTACTATAGGTTAAAGTTGAGGTAAAGGTTAATTGCCCTACTTATAATTCTGAATCACCAAGAAAAGCTGCGCTATCAGCGCAGCTCCAGTCTGCTCGATACCCCCCTCCAGCAACAACACCCCCCTCAAATGTATACCCACTTTACAAGCCAACCAAAATACTAGAGACTAAGTTTGTTGCACGATAGTACACAAACTGGCATGAAATAAAATCCACCCCCATATGCTATGGAACTCTAACCAGCGAGATAGATAATGTTTACGCCTCTAACAATAAAAAATATCGACAAACAGCACCGCTGGAGTTTTCGTATCATAGGTTTTCTGATGGCATTAATACCCCTCGGCACCCAGGCCAGCCCCTTCATTGACGAGATGATTGCAACAAGCCAACCAACACCCATTAACAACTATGCTCGCCAGCAAAACCTATCTTCAAACATTCGCAATAACCTCTATATCTGGCAAGGATTTGAGCACGAATGGCAACGTTTTGTTGTTCTAAGAAATGGAGGCAGAGTGCCTCACCGTATTTCAAAACTTCATAATTATATTCAACAACCAGAAGATTCATCCTCACCTGCAACATTTAACTTTGCTCAAGGCACAGGAGTCGATGGAAACTACATGAACCCTAAGGGCAACTACAGCTTCATCGATTCGGAGTCAATCAACAGCCTTTCAGGAGATCTTTTGTTGCAATGGACGGATGAAATAACAAATTCAGACACTCCGGTTGCTAACAATAAGATCCATGATGTTATTTCTATCCCTTTAGATGCTCTTCAAGCCAATATTAACAACGATACATTAACAATGATCCTGCAGGGTATTCAGCTAGACCTTTCCTGCAACGATGACCTTCAACCAAAAAGCAACCCATGTAATTCCAATGGTATGTGGCCTTATATTTTTAACATCGCAATAAATCAATGCGAGGTGATCGAAGACCATTACAACTGTGATCTGGACGTTGATATCTATCGCGCCTGGACGCCTAATAAAGGGGGGTTCCAACTCCCTCCGTTGTTTGAAGAAATAAAACCTCTCAATCATCGTTTAGATTACACACTCCGCGTTCACTTCTCTGCTATCAGTGCTCCTCAGTCAGTTTTTTCACCTCAAACAAATGATGATATATTTACCTCTTCAGACATTCACCAACGACGCAACAAAACCACAACGTTAGAAACACATTCACCTAACGCCAACCTGAATCAAAGCACTCATGCTATCAGGTCATTCGGTTTTGGCTTAAGTGCCCCTGGGCTACTGGAACAACATTGGCAGGTATTAGGCTCAGATATATCACAACAGGGGCGTTACATTGGAAAACTCAGCAATCAAATCCGCAGCTATTCACAAACAGATCAACGCTCACAAAAAACTGTTTCACAAGCTAGCATTTCACAATCCCTATGGGCTCCTATCACCGTTGTGAATGCAACAAGCCATGTTTCAATGGGTACACGCTCTCTATTTTTTGCAGATAACGTTGCAGTCTCAGATACACAAACAGCCAAAGGCAAACTTTGCATCAACAGCACGGAGCAAGCTCCTGCATTTTCTCGATGGAGTATGTGTAACTATAGAGGCTGGCTAGCACGTATTATTTACGGTGGAGAACAACAGCTATCGCACTCAGCAAACCTTCCCCTACAACACCAAGACTAGGAGTATCCTAATGATAAATACATTACGCTTATTTTATTTCGATACCACTAAAGGCAACAGCACCGCCCTCAAAATACTCATAGAAGAGTTAGGTTTTAGTGAAGCCCTGGGATTATCCTTAAGATTAAAATGGCGTTTGTTTTATCACAATCCATTCAAAAGCATCAATCAACAGAAACACCCAACAGAGCAAGAAAAACTCAGCCAACGACAAATGGCTCCAATGGTTATTCTTTATGAATTACTTGCTGAAAAGGGGCATTCTAAAAAACGTATCATTGAGTTACTACAAACGTTAAGTAACAGTGTTGCCACCGCTTTTTTGAAATTTAACGTTCCGATTATAAAACGCAAAGATTATATTGGCCTACCCTCGGAACAAAAACTAGATTTACTTACAAAAATAACACAGCGTTTTTTTAACGCGGAGGCAACACTGTCTTTAGATGAAAAGGATAATTTCAGTTTTCAAGTTAATCACTGCCACTTCGCCAGTTATAGCCATGCATTAGGCCACCCAGATCTAGCGGCCCTATTCTGTGCATCGGACAAACATTTTTTTGACGAATATCAAGATGACATTATTTTCTTTAGATCACAAACGCTAGCGACTGAAAACAAACCTTGCGACTTCCGCTTTACTTGGAAGTAATAAAAACCACATAAGAGAGTAAAAGCGTTAACTTTCCACTGTATTAGAACACAAAGTAATCCCCAATATTATTTGTCTAACTATTGGGGATTACTTCACTATTTCCGTTTTTTCTGTTTGTTCTTAGTCTGCTTTTTAGTCTTCACTGACTCAGAAACGCGACGTTTGTACTCAGCTTGCCGAGGGGTAATTCTCGTTTTACCCTTAGCAAAAGGATTATCCCCCGTCTTGAATTCAATCCGAATTGGCGTACCTTCAAGTTTCATCACTCGTCTAAAAGTATTTTCTAAATAACGCCGATAAACATGCGGTACGTTATTTGTTTGATTCCCATGAATAATAACCGTGGGTGGACTACTCCCCCCCATATGCGCATAACGTAATTTAATACGACGACCATGAGACATTGGTGGCTGATGGTCGGCAATCGCATCTTCTAGTATTTTTGTTAAGAAGCTAGCAGACAGTGATTTCTTGGATGACTCATAGGCTCTATTGATTGACTCGTACAAATTGCCAACACCCGTTCCGTGTAACGCTGAAATAAAATGCATTTTAGCGAAATCAACAAACCCCATGCGGCGTTCAATTTCTTTCTTAACATCCGCTTTTTCTTCACTGTCCATACCGTCCCATTTATTGACAGCAATTACCAGCGAGCGGCCCGCTTCAAGAACAAAGCCTAACAAATGTAAATCTTGCTCAACAATATTTTCTCGGGCATCTAACACCAACACCACGACATTCGCATCTTGAATCGCTTGCAAGGTTTTAATTACCGAAAACTTTTCAACGGTTTCAGACACTTTCCCACGGCGACGCACACCTGCGGTATCAATAAGTGTGTATGCCTGACCATCACGCTCATAGGGAATGTAAACACTGTCACGAGTTGTTCCTGCCTGATCATAAACAACGACACGATCCTCACCCAACATCCGGTTAATCAGTGTTGATTTACCTACATTAGGTCGCCCGATTGCGGCTATCTTAATGCCTTTGTTAACAACAGCCATATCTACGCTATCGGCGTCTTCATCCATTGATGCAGTAACCGAAGCTATTACTTCAGCGATAAGTGCAGACACACCACGGTTATGAGCAGCTGCAATACCATAAGGCTGCCCTAACCCTAAACGATAAAATTCCGCGGTCACTACATCAAAGTCCATGCCATCAATTTTGTTCACAACCAATGATATATTCTTAGATGTTGAGCGAAGTTCCTTCGCCAAGTTCTCATCTGCAGGTGTAACTCCCGCATGAGCATCCACCATGAACAATACAATATCAGCCTCTTTAACGGCCTGCATGGATTGATCCGCCATATGCGCATCAATGCCTTCTTCTCCTCCCGTCAAACCACCTGTGTCAACAACAATAAATTGGTGCTCACCAAGACGGCCCTCACCGTACTGACGGTCACGAGTTAATCCAGGAAGATCCGCCACTAGCGCATCGCGGGTACGGGTAAAACGGTTAAAGAGAGTCGACTTACCAACGTTGGGTCGACCCACTAAAGCTATAACGGGTTTCATTTTTCAATCACTTTAAAAGCAGCAAGCTCGCCACTATTACCTTGTACATAAACAATATCGTCTTTCACAATTGGGGCGGCTCGTAACCCATCGCGATCCACTCGAACACGAGCTTGAATACGACCGTCACGATAATGCAACCAATGTAAATAACCTTCAAAATCCCCAACAACGGCATGAACACCAACGGGGGTTATCGCCGAAAGGCGGCGCCCTTTAAACAAATCAGTTGTCCAAACTTCTGCGCCACTGACGGCGTCCAGAACTTTGATAACACTGTCCTGATCAACAACATACACTCGATCTAACTTCTCGGACACACCGGCATAGGTTGAAAATGGCTTCTGCCACAACAATCGCCCAGTGGGAATATCAATAGCTGCTAGCTTACCTTGATAGGTTGCCGCGTACACAACATTACGCTTTACCCAAAAGCGACCATCCAGATCAACAAGACGTTCCAGTTCCGAGCGCCCCTGAGGTTCTGATACTGGGTACTCCCAACCAACGGCACCACTTTCCGTTTTTACCGCTACCAATCGGCCATTAGCAAAACCAGCAAGTGTCACCTCACCTACAATAACCGGACTACTACTACCACGTAAGGTTAAGTTTGGAATTGGCGTATCGTAAATCCATTCCTTTTTACCGGTTTCTCGATTTAACGCGTGTAACTGACCATCCATAGTTTGCACAACAACACGGGATGCACTTACCGCCGGAGTTGCTAAAACCTGACCGCTTAATTCAACTTTCCAAACTTCAGAACCATCCTCTTCACTGAGTGCAACGGCTTCGCCATTATCAGTTCCATACACAACCAATCCATAACCAGCGCCAACGCCTCCAGTAATTCTGTGCTCAGTATCAATCTCCCATACTTCATCTCCGTCGGCTCGATTCAGCTTAATCACCTCACCATCATATGATGCTGCATAAACCCATCGCTCAGTGATGGCTGGAGTTAATACCAGGTAATTTTCATCAACACCATCGTCCACATCAGCAGACCACAACTCTTCTACTTGTATCTGCTCATCAAAATCAGGGAGCGGTGATGGAGGCAATATATCATCATCCGAGCATGCACCTAACATGAGGACTGATACAACCAAGAGTAGCGTAGAAAGTGAACGTTTAGACGTTAAAAAAGATACCAACACAGTTGACTCCAAAAAAAGAATAGCCACTCAGCGGATCTCTCGATCTACTGCGTGGCTAGGGTATGGCGTTGTTTTGCGATATTAGCTATTTATCTAGCTATCCATTTAACTATCTATCTATTTAACAACAGCCAAGTTGTCGTATTTCATTTTAACGATGGGTTTAGCTCCACCGCGACTATCATTTGCATTTAACGCTTTGCTATAAGCCGCGCGAGCTTCGTCAAGCTGACCAAGACTCACTAATATATCACCTTTAACCTCGTCAAACGCTGCAGCCTGCGCGCCAGCATCAACACTATTAATCAACGTTAACGCCTCATCGAGCAAGCCCTTCATAACCAAAACACGAGCTAATCGAAGTTGTGCAACTAACGTAACACCTTCACTTGCTTTGTGCTCAATTGCCCAACGTAGTTCCGTTTCTGCTTTATCCGCATCACCTGTATTCACATGCTGCTTTGCCAGCATCAACGCTGCAAAAACTGCGTACTCGGTGGTCTCATGTTGTGCTTTTAACTCTCCACCCAAATGTATCAATGTTGCTATATTGGCAGTCGCTTTTTCAGCATCGACATTAGGCTGTACGGCTAATTCGGCAGCCTCCAATAGCTCTCCATACATAACGGAAGCAGCTTCACCTGTCGCTCGTTTCTGGTCTTGCCAGAACTGCCATCCAACAACAATAAGAATAGCCAAACCAATACCAATCAAAATGTTGCTACCGTTTATTTGCCACCACTTTTTTATCGCGTCTATTTGTTCTTCTTCTGTACGATACGTATCCACGTTTTACTTACTCCACTTTCAATCGATTGATTAATACTAATCAGCCATAGCTACTTGCTTGAGTCATAGCTACTTACTTAAACCACTGTTACTTAAACCACAGTTACTTGCAGAACTGCTCAAAAACCGAACCTAGCTCACTTTGTGCAATAACTACCTGGTCTTTCTCTTCACGCAGGTACTTTACCGTCACCTGCGCGTTTTTAATCTCATCTTCACCTAAAATAAGGGCGATTTCCGCTCCACTATCATTGGCTTTTTTCATTTGCTTTTTAAACTTTCCACCACCACAGTGACTCTGCACAACAGCACTCGGCAACTGGTCTCTCACCGCGTCTGCAAACAACACCGTTTCCGGCCCTGATCCTACCACATAAAAATCAGGCTTGCTGCTGATCTGATCTGTTAAACCCGCAGCTTCAAGCAACAACACAAGCCGCTCAACGCCCATTGCAAAACCAACTGCCGGCGTTGCTTTACCACCTAACTGCTCAACCAGGCCATCATATCGCCCGCCCGCACATACCGTACCCTGAGCACCAAGCGCATCAGTTACCCATTCAAAAACGGTTTTACAGTAATAATCCAACCCACGAACCAATCTAGGGTTAATTTCATAAGCAACACCGGCTGCATCGAGTGTTGCTGTTAATACGTCAAAGTGCGTCTTTGAATCCTCATCAAGAAAATCCATCAATGATGGCGCATCAGCCAATAGAGCCTGCGTCTTCACATCTTTGCTATCCAATACGCGCAAAGGGTTACTCGCTAAGCGGCGCTGGCTATCCTCATCTAATTGATCTTTTCTGGCTTCAAGGTATGACACCAATTCAGCCCGATAAGTTGCACGCGCCTCACTAGAACCCAAACTATTAAGCTGCAATGTCACCTGATCCGACAACCCCAATGCTTGCCAAAACTTAGCCGTCATCAATATCATCTCAACATCAACATCAGGCCCTTGTAAACCAAAGGTCTCAACGCCGATTTGGTGAAATTGACGATAGCGCCCTTTTTGAGGTTTTTCATACCGGAACATTGGGCCGGTATACCATAACCGCTGAATCTGGTTGTAAAGCATGCCATGTTCTTCCGCTGCCCTTACACAACCAGCCGTCCCTTCAGGTCGCAAGGTTAAGCTCTCGTCATTACGATCGCTAAACGTATACATTTCCTTTTCAACGATGTCAGTCACTTCACCGATAGTACGTTTAAACAAATCTGTATATTCAACTATCGGCAAACGAATTTCACCATAACCGTATCGTCCAACAACATCTCTAACGGTACTTTCAAGGTGACGCCAAACAGCCGATTGCTCTGGCAAAATATCGTTCATGCCACGAATGGCTTGTATCTTTTTACTCAATGTTCTATTTCCACTTATTCAACAGGCTATATCAATGTACTGAACTCGTAGACCCAACAAAGGTGCTTACGGTGACTCCGACAGTTCAGTATTTAGGCGTCAGGCATTCCGACGGTGATGGTTGCCGCCTCATCTGCTTTAAGATCTATCTCGGCTACTTTTTCTCGGATCTGGCGCTCCAACTCATCTACCAAATTTTCATTTTTAACTTTGTGGCTAGGTTTACCATCACGATAAATAAGATTATTAGGTGTACCCCCCGTTAATCCAATATCAACGGCTTTTGCTTCACCAGGCCCATTCACCACACAACCAATAACCGCCACGTCAACGGGAGTAATAATATCTTCCAATCGAACTTCCAACTCATTCATGGTTTTTACCACGTCGAAGTTCTGTCGTGAGCAGCTGGGGCAAGCGATAAAATTAACGCCTTTTGCTCGCAGCGATAAGCTTTTTAAGATATCAAAGCCTACCTTTACTTCCTGAACGGGATCTGCAGCCAAGGAGACCCGTAATGTATCACCAATGCCATCCATCAATAACATACCCAATGCCACTGAAGATTTAACCGCCCCGGATCGAAAACCGCCAGCTTCCGTAACTCCTAAATGCAAAGGCTGCTCTATTTGATCGGCAATTAAGCGATACGCTGCCACTGTCATAAAGACATTGGAGGCTTTAAGGCTGAGTTTAAAATCAGGAAAGTTCAGCCTATCCAAGATATCGATATGCCGCATTGCAGACTCGATAAGCGCTTCTGGTGTAGGCTCACCGTACTTCTTCTGTAAATCTTTCTCTAACGAACCCGCATTAACACCAATACGAATCGGAATACCTTTATCTCGTGCACAATCTACCACTGCACGAACACGATCTTCACGACCAATATTTCCAGGGTTAATACGTAAACAATCAACACCTTGCTCAGCGACCGCCAAGGCAATTTTATAGTCGAAATGAATGTCCGCGATTAACGGCACATTGACACGTTTTTTGATATGTCCAAAGGCTTCTGCGGCATCCATAGAAGGCACCGAAATACGAACAAGATCCACACCAGCATTTTCAAGCCCAATGATTTGCCCCACCGTTGCGTCAACATCAGTGGTTTCCGTGTTTGTCATGCTTTGTACACTAATTGGTGCATCACCACCAACAGGTACATTACCAACCATAATTTGACGGCTCTTGCGTCGCTTAATAGGAGATTCGAAATGCATTACTGTCTCCTTTCAAATTGCGTTTTCTTCAGTCTCGTCTTAAACACAGTGCGTGTTTAATTCACTAGAAACGGCTATTTGAAAATGTATTCGTTTGAAAAATAATTTGCTGTTTGCACAACACTCTTTATGAGGTTTATTCACCCAAGGTTACATGGGCAACACTGGTTCGTTTAGAGGAGGCGAACAATACGGGACTTCCATTAAACTCCAGCTTAACCATCGCGCCATCCCCTAATTTAACTTCAATAGGGGCTGCGCCTTGCAGTGACACTCTTTGTCCTGCGTTTCGTAAATTTGCGTATATTCGCTTGCCTGTCGCATCCCACACTTCAACCCAGCATTCACCGCTGAATATCATGGTTAATGTAGAAAGCTCAACGTCAACCTGAGTCGCCTCAACTTCATTTTGTTGCGGTATCTCTACCTTCACCGTAGTGTTCACCTCTATCTCAGCGATACTTTCCGATACTACGTCCTCGCCAGCAGTTTCAGGCTCAACTACCATTTCACCGACAATTTCAACTACAGCCTCAGGCAGTTCCACAACAGGCTCATCAACACTTGTTATAATCTTCGGTTCTACTGTTGATTCTATTGTCGGAGCTATTGTCGGAGCTATTTTTTCGGCAGTTGTAAAATCTACTGGCACTACTGCGTCAGCTGCAGGCTCAACTACACCCCCATTAACTACACCCCTATCAGGTACACTTTCAACATCAACTTCTGAATCAACATCAGACTCAATGTTTTTAGTCGCATCTTCAGAGGTAACAATAAAACCAATCGCCACCGCAATAACAACCAACAATCCAAGGACAATCCAACCTTTTTTGATCTTTTGAGGTTTTACCTTTGCTACTTCAGCTGCTTCTTGTGGCTCTAGCTGTTGCGTCATCACAATTCGTTCATAACTACGAACCAGATCATCTCCCGATAATTTTAACAAACGAGCATAACAACGAATATAACCACGAATAAATGTTGGACTCGGCAGCTTTTCGTAGGCGTCCTCTTCTAGCGCTCTAACCACTTGTGCGGACAGATTCAGCTGGTCTGCGGCAGTTTCAAGATCCAATTTACGAGCTTGCCGAGCTCTTTTTAGCACCTCTCCCGGAGGATCCGACAACAGTCGCCCTGCGCTAGGAATGTCAGCATTGAGGGCTGACGGATTGTTTGAAGAATCAGGCATCAGTGTCATAATTTCTGTAGCGGTTGTGAATTCTGTTTAACGTTGATTGGTTCTATTCTGACTGGCTCTATTCTGGATGACTTTGCTTCTGTTAACTCAGTTTTTGCTTCTGTTCCTGCGACTTTGCTCTTGGGCAACGATGCAACATAAGCCTCATATTCTGACGAATCTGGAAAGATGTTTTTTAACGCCAAAGCAAAACTCGCCAATTTATGCTTATTCTTTAATATACGCTGCAAGCGCACAGCAAGCCATAAATGACGGGAGTTTGGAGCAGAAAGCCGGTCAAAACTTTCCAAATAACGTTCAGCGCGCTTATAACGCCCATCATTAAAGTTAATTTCAGCCAACTCAAGCAAAGAGCGCCCCATTCGAGCATCCCTTTGCAACGCCCTCATAAAATATCGCTCTGCATTGGCAGAATCACCGAGATTTAAATAGCAGTAACCTAAACTTTCCAACGATTTGTTCCGCTCGGAGTAATCGTAGTCTTTCACCACCACCAGTAACTGATCACGTGCGTCTGTGTATCGCTCCTGGTCAAATAGAAAAGAAGCATAATTGTTACGAGCAATGGAGTAATCAGGCTTCTCAGCTATCGCCGTCTTGTAGTATTTCTCTATTTGTTCCGGCTCATTTTCAACCGTGTAAAACAACGCCAAAGCGTTGTTTGCCTCTGGGTTATCAGGGTTTAACTCATACGCTTTTTTAAACTTTCTGCTAGCGACCCTCAAATTACCTTCTTTAAGGTACAGCATACCTGCTGCAATATAGGCCTCTACCGCCTTGTCGATATTCTTATTACGCTCCAGCGAGCTACTACTCGTCTCAATGACACAACCACCCATCAGCAACGCGATAAGCACTACGCTAATTGATCGTTTTATCATAACATTCTGTTTCCTATTCGTTAAATAACCTACCACGACGCGAACCAACACTATGTACTACCCTTTGGCTGGCCTTACTTCAACAACTTGTGGATTGATTTTAGCTTGCCAACGCTCGCTACGCCTAGTTTTGTCTTGCACCTGACCAACTAACTGGCCACAGGCCGCATCAATATCATCACCGCGAGTGGTTCTAATGGGTGACACAAACCCCGCTTTCTGTAAAACCTCCTGAAACGCACGCACTCTCATGCCATTAGGTTTTTTATAGGGGTTATGTGGGAATGGATTAAATGGAATAAGGTTAATCTTACAGGGCAAGGTCTTTAGTAACTCAATCAGCTCATAAGCCTGCTCAAAATTATCGTTTACACCTTCAAGCAATACATATTCAATGGTTACACGGCGTGAATCGGTCGCTTTATCCACATAGGCATGACATGCCTTCATCAATTCTTTTAATGGGTACTTTTTGTTAATTGGCACCAGCTCATTACGCAATTCATCATTCGGTGCATGTAATGATACCGCCAATGCCACATCAATTCTGTCGTAAAGCTCATACATCTGGGGGACAACGCCCGAGGTACTCAAGGTTAATCGTTTTTTCGCAATGCCATAACCCAAGTCATCTCTCATAAGATGCATTGCATTAACCACATTTTCAAAGTTCAACAATGGCTCACCCATTCCCATCATTACAACATTTGTAATGTGACGAGCACCTTTATGCTCAGGGGTTCCAAATGAACGGTGGGCAATCCACACTTGTGCAATGATCTCCGCTACCGTCAGGTCACGTTGAAAGCCCTGTTTACCGGTAGAACAGAAACTACAATCTAACGCGCAGCCGACTTGAGAAGACACACATAATGTTCCTCGCTTGCCATCCGGGATAAATACCGTCTCAACGCTATTTTTAGCATCTAGCTGTACAACCCACTTCCGCGTACCATCGGTGGACTCTTTAAAGTGCGTCACCGTTGGCGCAACAATTTCCGCCCTCGCCTTCAACTTCTCTTTCAAACCTTTGCCGACATTCTGCATATCGTCAAAGTTATCTACACCAAAGTGATGCACCCATTTCATTATTTGTTGAGAGCGAAACTTCTTCTCTCCAATCTCAACAAAAAACTGTTCTAACTGTTCACGGGTCAACCCAAGCAAATTCACTTTCGGTGTGCTTGACGGAGTTTCCGTTATTAGATCCAGTTCAGACATGGCAAACACCTCTTTCTTTACATTCTTTTTCGTCATACAACAAGTGACACCCTAAGACCTTTTCTACATCCTAAGGCGTCACTCAATATTACTTATCGCTTACGAGCACATACTTCATTATCGGCGAAGAAGTAACCTATTTCACGTGTTGCTGATTCAACAGAGTCAGAACCGTGAACCGCATTTTCATCGATAGTTGCAGCAAAATCGGCACGAATGGTGCCAACAGCAGCTTCTTTAGGGTTAGTTGCACCCATAAGGTCACGGTGAGCTAGAACCGCGTTTTCGCCTTCAAGAACCTGAACAACAACTGGGCCCGATGTCATAAATGCAACCAAATCACCGTAGAAAGGACGTTCTTTATGCTCAGCGTAGAAACCGCCGGCTTTTTCGTCATCCATTTGCATCATTTTAGAAGCAACGATCTTTAGACCTGCCTTCTCAAAACGGCTATAGATTTCACCGATTACGTTTTTTCCTACAGCATCCGGCTTAATGATAGATAAAGTGCGTTCGATCGCCATGTTACATCTCCAATTATGGGTTAGTTTTCAAAGGGTTAAAAAAAACCAAGCATCTAGGGAAAAACACACGCCCTAGGCAAAGGAAAGCGGCGATTATACGTGGGATTGAGGGAATTGAATATTAGATTAGTGTTAAATTTGGGCGTTTTTGGCAGGAAAAGATGGCAAAAGCCGCATATCGGGTGTTAATTCGACATACGGCGCGGTGTAACCTGGTGTAATTCAACAATTAATGCCAAATTGAGCTCTAGTGCGGCTTATAGTTCTTCAATCCACATCATTTGAATAGCCTCAAGAATCTTCTCTCCGCAGTGCGCCGGGTCATCATCAAAATTATCCAACGCCAATACCCATGCTCGCAGATCAACAAAACTAACCGTCTTGGGGTCAACATCGGGGTGCTCGTCCAATAAATCTAGGGCAATATCTAAACTATCCGTCCAGCGTAAACTCATAACTAACCCCTTATCAATGTTGTTCAGATACCTGATTAATGGTGTATTTGGGGATTTCGACCACCAAATCCTCATCAGCGATTGCCGACTGACAGCTCAGCCGAGACTCAGGTTCTAACCCCCAAGCTTTATCGAGCATATCATCTTCAAGCTCATCAGATTCCTCTAAAGAATCAAAACCTTCTCGTACAACGACATGGCAAGTCGTACATGCACAGGATTTCTCACACGCATGCTCAATATCAATGCCGTTGCGTAACGCTGCATCAAGAACGGTTTCGCCTGTTTCTGCTTCCACAACCAAACCTTCTGGACACAGGTCATCATTCGGTAAAAATATAATTTGTGGCATAACGCTTATTCCTCATCACCCAAGCTATCAATCGACTGGCCCGACAATGCTTTATGAATACTTTGATCCATACGTCGAGCAGCAAATACTTCACTGGTACTGTTTAATTCATCAATGGCTTTACGGATAACAACGGCATCATCACCTTGTTTAGCGATCGCCAGCGCCGCCATCAACTCATGTAAGCTCTTGCACTCATCATCACTCAGTAGCACATTGCCATTTTCAGCTAATGCGCAACGCAACGCTTCTAGCTGTCGATCAGCCTCAACACGTTCTTCTGCTAACGCTCGTGCATCTTTATCGCCTTCAGCAAACTCAAACGAGTCTTTTAACATGCGAGTCACTTCATTGTCACTTAAGCCATAAGATGGCTTCACCTGCACACTACTTTCTACATCACTCGTAAGTTCTTTTGCTGAAACACTTAACAGCCCATCAGCATCGACCTGATAGGTTACTCGTATTCTTGCCGCACCAGCAACCATTGGAGGTATTCCGCGCAATTCAAAGCGGGCCAAAGAACGGCAATCAGACACCAGCTCTCTCTCGCCTTGTAGTACTTGTACTGCGAGCGCGGTTTGCCCATCTTTAAAGGTGGTAAACTCTTGCGCGCGGGTAACAGGGATTGTGGTGTTACGATGAATGATTTTTTCCATCAGCCCCCCCATAGTTTCAATACCCAAAGATAATGGAATAACATCTAGCAGCACCATTTCATCATCAGGTTTATTACCCGCTAACACATCAGCCTGAATAGATGCACCGACGGCAACCACTTTATCGGGGTCGATATCGCACAAAGGCGTAGCACCAAAGAAAACGGCAATTTTTTCTCGAACTCGAGGTACACGAGTAGAACCGCCTACCATCACGACATCATCAATTTCACTGGCAGATAACCCTGCATCTCTTAATGCTCGTTTACAAGCCCGAACGGTTTTAGCAATAAGGGGGTCAACTAATTCGTGAAAAATATCCTTAGTAATCACTCCGTCCCAAGAAAAACAGCCCGTGGAAATATCCACATCGACCGAATCATTGGTTGTAAGCTGCTCTTTTATTCCCCGAGCAATTTCCATCAACTGCCGAGCAACATTACTGCCCACACATTCTTGCCCTGCCTGCTCTAAAACCCAACTAGCAATAGCATGGTCAAAGTCATCCCCCCCAAGTGCGGAGTCACCTCCTGTGGACAAAACTTCAAACACACCTTTATTCAACCGCAAAATTGAAATATCAAACGTCCCGCCGCCTAAATCATAGATGGCATGAATACCCTCAGCACCTTTATCCAATCCATAAGCAACCGCTGCTGCAGTGGGTTCATTCAATAATCGATAGACATGCAAACCCGCCAGCTTAGCGGCATCTTTTGTGGCTTGGCGCTGAGCCTCATCAAAATATGCGGGTACAGTAATCACAGCACCGCTTAAATCACCACCCAACGTTTCTTGAGCCCGAGCGGCAAGAACTTTTAGTATTTCACTGGACACTTCAACGGGGCTTTTATCACCGCAGACCGTACGAATATACGGCATCTCCGTTTCGGATTGAATAAATTCATAAGGCAAACAATCACCCAGAGTCTTAACATCACTAACACCCCGCCCCATTAGCCGCTTAACAGAACTAATGGTGTTCTGGGGGTCTTCGAAAATAGCATCACGAGCAACCTGACCAACCTCAACGCTAGAATCACCTTCCGCATTAAGGTAACGCACAACAGAAGGTAATAAGTGACCGCCTGCTAAATCAGGCAACGTTTGCGCCTTAGCTTCTCGCATTGAGGCAACCAATGAATTGGTCGTACCCAAATCAATGCCCACAGCTAGCTTGCGTTGATGAGGTTCAGGGGACTGCCCTGGTTCGGATATTTGCAATAATGCCATGAGATTAATCCAGTGTTTCTTCGAGTCGTTCTACATCGATACGCAGCTTTTCAACAAACTGCATCTCCGCCACAATATCTTCAGCGTTGCCATTATTGCCATCGCCATTATTGTCACCACTACCAATGTCGCTTGTTATTCTATTGTACGCCGCTTTGAAATCTTCAATACGCTCTTTTTGCATGACGGCAATACGCTCATACAAAGCATCTATCGCGATAAAAGGGTCGGCCTGTTTCGCAACCGCCTCTAGTTGTTCACGCAACTCCATCTGATCCATTAAAAACATCGGTGACATTGCGGTGTTTTTTTCAAAATCAACATCAATGCCCTGTAGCTTTAATAAGTAAATCGCTCGCTTAACCGGTTTTTTTAACGTATCGACACCTTCATTTAAGTGAGCCGCCATTTCAATAGACAGGCGTTTCTCCTTATCGGTGCCAGAGGCAAAGTGATCGGGGTGAACAACTTTCTGAAGGCTGCGATATGCGTCCATAAGTTTTGACATATCAATATCAAAACTTATAGGCAGAGCAAAGAGTTGAAAGAAATTCTTAGAAAGATCCACGAGAGAGGTGTTCCTCGTATGCTTAAAATATGTGGTTGTATGTAGCCAGCAACAGAGGCATTTAGCTGTATTTATTAAACACTATAAGATAGAAAGTACCTTCCCTACCGCGTCATGTTTTTACACCGTAAAACTTTCCCCGCAACCACACTCACCTTTGGTATTTGGATTAGTAAATTCAAAACCTTCATTAAGGCCACTTTTCACATAATCCATTTGCGTACCATCGATATATGCCAGGCTTTTAGGGTCACTAATAATTTTCACTCCCTGGCTTTCGAAGACCTGATCCTCGTCGTTAGTACCGTCAACAAACTCCAACACATAGGACATGCCTGAACAACCGGTTGTTTTAATACCAACACGAATACCCAACCCTTTTCCCCGTTGTTGCAAATGTGCTTTAACGTGCTCAGCTGCCGAGTCTGTCATGGTAATTGCCACTGGTACTTCTCCAATTATTCATTGCCAAAAGTACCCATAACATGAACTAAATGTTCATATCACAGATACATCGCTAATATTTACATCAATACTAGCTTTCTTGAGAACCCTGCTTTTTCTTGTAATCATTAACCGCAGCTTTAATCGCATCTTCTGCCAATACTGAGCAGTGGATTTTCACTGGAGGTAATGCTAACTCTTCCGCAATCGCTGTGTTCTTGATTTCTGACGCTTCATCCAAGGTCTTTCCCTTAACCCATTCCGTCACCAATGAACTTGATGCAATTGCAGAACCGCAACCATAGGTTTTAAATTTCGCATCCTCAATGATTCCATCATCGCTAACTTTTATTTGAAGTCGCATGACGTCACCACAAGCCGGCGCACCAACCATTCCGGTACCAACACTGCCTTCTTCGGAATCCATTGCCCCTACGTTACGAGGGTTTTCATAATGATCTAGTACTTTATCACTGTAAGCCATTGTCTTAGCCTCTCTCTCTCAAACTATGTTACGCCTGGGTGCAATCAGTGTGCAGCCCATTCAACGGTGCTTAAATCGATACCATCTTTAAACATGTCCCATAACGGGGACAACTCACGTAATTTTTTTACACCTTCGCAGGTTGTTTCTATAACTCGATCTACTTCTTCTTCTGTCGTAAAACGGCCGATAGCAAAACGTATAGAGCTGTGAGCCAGCTCATCAGCCAATCCTAATGCACGAAGCACATAAGAAGGCTCTAAACTCGCGGAAGTACAAGCAGAACCTGACGATACAGCCACATCCTTTAATGCCATTAATAGCGATTCACCCTCTACAAAGGCAAGACTGACATTTAAATTACCAGACACCCTTAGCTCTGGGTCACCATTAATATGTACTTCTTCTAGTCCGACCAAACCATCCCACAAACGCTGACGTAAGGTTAACAATCGCTGGTTCTCTTCAACCATCTCTTCTTTAGCGATACGAAATGCCTCACCCATGCCAACTATTTGATGGGTAGGTAATGTCCCTGAGCGCATTCCTCGCTCATGTCCACCACCGTGCATCTGAGCTTCTAAACGAATACGAGGCTTACGACGTACGTACAACGCCCCCATACCTTTAGGACCATAGACTTTATGTGCAGATAACGAAAGTAAATCAACTTTCATTGCCTGCATGTCTATCTCTATTTTACCAGCACTCTGGGCCGCATCAACATGAAAAATAATCTTATTTTCTCGTGTTAACTCACCAATAGCAGCAATATCATTAATGGTGCCAATCTCATTATTGACATGCATGATAGACACAACAATCGTATCTTCACGAATAGCGCCCTTAACTTGATCCGCTGTCACAATACCGTTGCTTTGAGGGTCTAAGTACGTCACCTCATAACCTTCACGCTCTAACTGTCGACAGGTATCAAGTACCGCCTTATGTTCAACCTTAGAGGTGATAATGTGCTTGCCTTTCTTGCCATAAAAATGCGCAGCACCTTTAATGGCCAAGTTATCAGACTCGGTTGCACCAGAAGTCCAAACGATTTCTCGCGGATCAGCATTAATCAAATCAGCAACTTGCTTACGGGCCGTCTCTACAGCCTGCTCTGCTTGCCACCCATAACTATGGGAGCGCGATGCAGGGTTACCGAAATTTCCCTCCATAGAGAGACATTCTGTCATCTTGTCAACAGGAGTTGTTGCCGCATAATCAAGATAGATAGGGCGTTTCATGCCAAAGTTTTCCTCTCTCTTAACCTAATGCAATCAGGTTATTGTATTAACAGGTACTAAATTATCTGCAAGCTCTCGCTCTGTCGTGCTCGCCTCTTGCTGATACCGATCCTGGCGCTCCGCTACTTTACGGATTTCTGATCGTTCTACAAGGCTCTGAAGACTAATAGCACTCAAAAACTGGTGCAATTGTTGACTTAGATCTTCCCACAAGTAATGAGTTAAACAAGGCTCGCCATTTTGACAAGTGCCCTGACCTTCACATCGAGTTACATCAACAGGTTCATCTACGGCATCAACAACCTGTGCGACAAATATCTCCGCACTTCCTCGGCTTAGGCGATAACCTCCGCCAGGCCCACGGACACTGCTCACTAGATCATTTCTACGTAATTTGGCAAATAATTGCTCCAAATATGATATAGAAATGCCCTGTCGCTCAGAAATATCAGCCAAACTTACAGGCCCTTGGTTTGCATGCAGCGCCAAATCAAGCATTGCTGTTACCGCATAACGCCCTTTTGTGGTTAATTTCATGGTGTGCCCTCATTAAAAGCCTGCCCTCACAAGCTTGGATTTTTACCCTCAGGCGGTATTGTGCAATACCCGACTAAATCAGTCAACTATTAGCAAAGTCTGATTTACTTTGTTTAAACGACTAATTCACTGACTCAGGCTCCGCTCCATCAAGTAACTCGGCTTTCAGCTCTGGTAATTGCTGGTTACAATAATCGCTGCCTAATTCTTTTAGTGCCCCACACATGCCGTTCAGCTTTTCATCAACCGCATTTAGATGATCCAACATGCTGTTAATTGAACGCACGATAGGATCAGGCATATCGTCAGTCATGCCATAGGCGTCAAAGCCCATTTTTTTTGCCATTGCTAAACGGCGAGTTTCTTCACACTCAATAGTGGCGGGATCACGTTTTTTGATAATTCGCCCCGGGATACCCACCGCTGTTGCCTCATCCGGCACATTTTTTGTAACCACAGCATTTGAGCCAACGCGTGAGTTATCCCCTAAGGTAATAGGGCCTAACACTTTTGCGCCCGCACCAACCACCACGCCATTACCAAGCGTAGGGTGCCTTTTACCCTTATTCCAAGTTGTTCCGCCAAGAGTGACCCCGTGATACAAGGTCACATCATTACCTATCTCTGCAGTTTCACCAATCACCACCCCCATGCCGTGATCAATAAAAAAACGGCGGCCAATCACAGCACCAGGATGAATTTCAATTCCGGTTAACCAACGACTAAAAGTCGACAATGTTCGCGCCAACCATTTTGCATTTTTTCGCCACAATCGGTGTGCTAGACGGTGCAAGATTACCGCATGTAAACCAGGGTAATTGGTCAATACCTCAAAGGTATTACGGGCTGCAGGGTCTCGATCAAAAACTGACGCGACATCTTCTTTAAAATTATCAAACATCGTTGCTACCTCTATTTGTCTGCTTTTTTCTCCGATGACTTATCAATAGAGGATTCAACACGTATCTCAACGTCACTTTCCCTTACTTTTGCTAGCTTTTGTACCTTGGAAAAGAAACCACGCATTAAATTCATCTCTAAACGATCTAGGCGTGTACGATTAAATAACCGTCTCGCTCTTGTCATCAACTGTCGTGGTGTATTGGGGTCAAAGAAGTCTATATCAAGCAAAGTTTGTTCAAAATGTAGAAAGAACCGTTCCATATCCTGAACACTGACCAAGGGTGAATCCCACTTTGTCACGGATAATGGCATCTGTGGCTCAGTTTGCTCACCGGAATCAACCGCTTGTTGGCGCTCCTTTTCTGCGTTTTTTTCAAGTTCGGGCTCCAACAAGCGAACACGCATTTCGTAACAAATTAGCTGAATAGCAGAAGCAACATTCAACACGCCATACTCATCATTACTTGGAATGCTGATGTGATAATGGCATTTTCGTAGCTCATCATTGGTCATACCTGAGTTTTCACGACCAAAGATAATTGCCACTTCAGTCTCATCGTGCTCATTTGCGACCTGCTCGGCAGCTTGACGAGGGGTCACCACAGGCCAAGGGATTGATCGCATACGAGCACTGGTTCCCCACACCAGCCCACAACCTTCAATGGCTTCATCAAGGCTGCTAACCACCGTAGCATTGTGCAACACATCGGCTGCGCCGGACGCTCTAGCCGTTGCTTTACCGGTTGGATATTCCACCGGGTCGACCAAATAGAGCCGCGTTAACCCCATGGTTTTCAAGGCCCGTGCCGCAGCGCCAATATTGCCGGAATCACTGGTGTTGATCATAACAATGCGAATATTGTCGAGTGTAATCATAGGAGAGAGCCCTGCTGGAAGCTAAAATCGGGGCATACTAACAGATTTCGTACAAAACCTATACGCGGTGGCACGGGCTTTCTGATACAATGCCGCTCAATATTTTGGGACTTGGTATGAATGTTACATTCAACGCCTGTGCACCCACGCTCTTTATTCAATTTGCTTTCTTTACCCATACTTTACTTCGAAAGGTTATTTTCTATGCATCCGATGCTAAATACCGCGTTAACTGTTGCCCGTTCTACTGGCGATATGATTGCCCAAGCTGCTGAACAAGTGGATTTACTTGATGTTGAAGCTAAAGGTGTGAATGACTTTGTTACCCGCGTTGATAAAGCATCAGAAGAAAGCATCATTGAAGGTATTCGCAAACGCTACCCTAATCATGGTTTTCTCGGTGAAGAAACGGGCCTTATCGAAGGTATTGATGATGGCAAAGATTACGTTTGGATTATCGACCCTCTAGATGGCACCACCAATTTTATTAATGGTGTTCCACACTTCGCTATATCAATAGCTCTGACGATAAAAGATCAAATTGAAGTTGCCGTTGTTCTAGACCCTATGCGTAAAGAAGAATTTACCGCTGCACGAGGCCGCGGAGCTCAACTTAACGGTAAACGTTTACGAGTAAACAGCCGAAAAGTATTACCTGGCACATTACTCGCCACAGGTTTCCCTTTCCGCCCTGATCAACTAGACATCTTTGACAGCTATATGGGTATGTTTAAAGACTTTGCCCAGCAATGCTCAGGGATTCGCCGCCAAGGTGCAGCATCCTTAGATCTCGCCTACGTTGCCGCAGGACGATACGATGGTTTTTGGGAGTTTGGCCTTAAAGAATGGGATATGGCCGCTGGGGTTTTGTTAGTACAAGAAGCCGGTGGTTTGGTTGGCGACCTTAACGGTGGCATGAGCCACCTAAAATCAGGCAACATTGTTTGCGCTCAGCCTAAGCTGTTTAAGGCAATGCTTCAAACTATACGCCCTCACTTAACAAGCTAAATCACTTTGGATTTTTTGGCGCTTTTTTATTCTCATTGCGCCATTTTTTTCCAATTTGCCTATACTGTTGTTATGGACGCTGTTATAACTAGTACTAATAGAAGTTAAAAATCGTCATAACCGTTGTCATACACCATTGTCACAACAACAGGCCACACGAGGCAACCCTATGAATTGGCAGGAACTAAAACACGCATTACTTGAACTATTCGAGAGCTTTAGCCTTCCGTTTGATGATCATGCTGCGAATGATAACAACCCACGTGATTTGCAACCAGTCTTGATCCCTATTCGAAATGATGAGCCTCCTCGACGACGATAACCTATCGACGGAACACATCAGACATAAAAAAGGCGCTATTTGCGCCTTTTTTATGTCTACATTTTACCTTAATGCGACGCCAGTGTTAAAACTCCTGCCACTCGTCACCCTCATCATAGCCATTATTTACCGCCACTTTCATGGGAACAGCCATAGCTCGATGTGCCCGAGCAGCGGGGGGCCGGTGCGCTAGTGCTGGGGCTCCACCAGCGACCCCGCTAGTATTAAAGAACGACACTAACTGGCCTAACTGTTTCGCTTGATCTGACATAGCCTCACTGGCAGCAGATGCTTCCTCTACTAAAGCCGCATTCTGTTGGGTCATTTCATCCATTTGTGATACCGCTTGATTCACCTGCTCAATACCAGAGCTTTGTTCGCTGGCACTTTGCGCCACATCAGCAATTAATTCGCCCACTTCTTGTACCGACTTCACAATATTCGCAAGCGTATCGCCAGAGCGCCCTACCAATACCGTGCCATCTTCTACCTTGGCAACACTGTCATTAATCAGGTCTTTAATGTCCTTCGCCGCCGCCGCAGAACGTTGGGCTAAGTTTCTCACCTCGCCCGCCACCACCGCAAACCCCCGACCTTGCTCTCCCGCCCTTGCCGCTTCAACCGCTGCATTCAGTGCAAGCAAATTAGTTTGAAAAGCAATTTCATCAATAACACCAATGATATCGGCAATCTTCTTACTACTACCACGAATTTTATCCATGGCATCGACTGCTTTAGCAACTACCGCACCACCCTCTTCTGCTTGAGACTGCGTACCTACAGCTAACTCATTGGCTCTTTGCGCATTATCAGAGCTTTGTTTCACCGAGCTGGTCATTTCTTCCATACTGGCAGCCGTTTCTTCCAACGATGACGCTTGCTCTTCCGTGCGCTGGCTTAAATCCGTATTACCAGCAGCGATTTCTTCGGAGCCACTTAAGACTTGAAGCGACGCCTCATTGATTTCGCCGATAATACTGGTTAACTGCCCAATAGTTTTATTGGCATTATCTTTTAAATTGGCAAAATCCCCTTCGTATTCTCCCGTCATTTGCTTAGTCAGGTCTCCTTCAGCCATAGCAGCGAGCACCACATTAATATCCGAAAGCACATTGTCACAAACACCCACCAAGTTATTTAACCCGGTGCTGACATTTTTAAAGAAACCCTTCTTGTTTGACTCATCAATCCGGGCGGACAAGTCACCGGCACTGGCGGAGGCTACCAAATTATCAATTTCTTTTTGAATCGCCACCTCTTCTGTGCGGTCTTGCCATTCAACCACGGTACCCAAACGTTCACCTGAGTCACTCTTAATAGCATTAGCAACAACACGCAAGGTTCTACCACCAATCAGGAACTCTGAATCTAACGTGGTATTTTGACGCTCCAATAAGCCCCGTTGATGAGTAGGGTTTTTATGAAAAATATCAATATTTGCACCATCCAACGTATCCACAGAAAATTGAGGCAAGTCCGTTCGAATATCTGCTTCCGCTGTTCTCATCATGCCAATAACAGCATCATTCATATAAATAATGTTTAAATTTTTATCCGCCACCATAACGTTGGCAGAAACATTATCTAACGCTTGTTTGATACGTGAGTTCTCTGCAAAAACCTTCGCGTCCGCATCAGCACGTTCCTGCTCAACACGCTGCTCTTCGCTAATTCTGGCCAATTCTTCCGTTCTATCTTCCCACTCAACCACAGTATTCAGACGTGCCCCTTGCTCATCAAACACAGGTGTAGCAACAATCACAATGGATCGAGTACCAATCTCCAACTGTACTCGGTGGGTATTTTTTAGGTTATCTAACATGCGCCGCTGATGTGACGGGTCTTTATGAAAAATATCGATATTCTGCCCCATGAGGTCATTGGCATTAAAATCTGGCAACACCTCTTTTAAATCCGCCTCTGCCGTTTTCATCATGTTAGTTACGGCTTCGTTCATATACATAATGTTGTAATCTTTATCGGCCATCATCACATTGGTGTTACACACATTCAATGCATTCTTTATCGCCGTTGCTGCATTAGCAGTAGCTTGAGAGTCGTCAATATCAAAGCCAGTTTTAATTTGCAAAGATTTTAATGAGAGGTACAGGTCTGCAACTTCATTGTCACGATCCACCGATATTTGTCGACTAAAATCGCCACTTGCCAAAAGTCTAGTATGAACAGCAACGTCTTTTACCCCCTTCAGTATTTCTAATGACGTTGCTCGCGTTAAGGCCAATGCAGCTAACATAACCACCGCAACCGCCATCATCACAACAGGATTTAGAACACCGCTACCGATAAACAACGAATAAGCCATCAAAACAACAACGGCAACCATGATGGCTTGAATGGCCAAAAACTTTTTAGCCAAGGGTATACTTTTATAGCGAGCCGTTAGCGCGGCCACCCCTGTTTCTTTAACTCGTCCCTCATTTAGCGCAACTTTTCCGTCCTTTAAATCCATATACAACACTTCAGCTTGCCGAATCTGCTCCTGTGTAGGCTTTGAGCGCACCGACATATATTCAACAACCTGCCCATTCTGAAAGACCGGCGTAGCATTAGCAACGACCCAGTAATAATCACCATTTTTACAACGATTCTTCACTAACGCCGTCCAGGGGCGCCCTTTTTTTAACGTTGTCCACAGGTCAGCAAATGCCTCTGGTGGCATATCTGGATGACGAACAATATTATGACTTTTCCCAATCAACTCGTCCGTTGTAAACCCACTGATATCAAGAAACCCCTGATTAACATAGGTCAATGTCCCTTTAAGATCCGTTTTTGAAACCAGTGTTTGTCCTTCTTGCATCACGACTTCGTGATCGGTGACTGGCATATTAATTTTCATTCGGCTTCTCTCCATTATCACCTCTTACTCTCAACCATGAGTGCAAAAGGTAGCCCGGTATACAGGTGAGTTACGTTGTGGGAAGACTGAATATGCAGATGCAACCAGCCCAAAAACCCTCGCTTATCACTCAGCTTAGACCAGATAACAGGGAGAACCATGACAAAAAGTAAGGGTTTACCAATCAAAAAAGCATAAAGTCCTTGTTTTTAGAAAGGATTTATTACGTACAGCCTTCTTCTCAAAAAAAGAGGGTCAGCAAACAAGTATGGTTATAACACCGACCAATTATTAGAAAGCAGCGAAAAATACCCCCCCAACATCAAACTGATTTTTGAACATCTATTAATGAGCACACATAAAAAAACCTGCTAAGAAGCAGGTTTTTTTATCATTCAGAGAAGCTTATTTCCCTTAACATTCTATTTTAAAACAGGACTTAGAACTCCTCCCATTCATCAGACGCATCAAATCCTCCACCACTCCCTTTATGTGCAACCGCAGCTTTAGGCAATTGTTTAACCGCTGTCGAGCGAGAAGCCAATAAAGCAGTGCCTCCCCCAGCCGATCCACCAGAAGAACTAGTGTTAAAGAATGACACTAACTGCCCTAACTGCTTAGCTTGATCCGACATAGCCTCACTCGCAGCAGAAGCTTCCTCAACAAGTGCCGCATTTTGTTGGGTCATCTCATCCATTTGTGACACGGCTTGATTAACCTGTTCAATACCTGAAGTTTGCTCCTCTGCGCTGGTTGCGACGTCACCAATAAGTGTACCCACTTGTTGCACTGATTTAACAATTTCAGCCAATGTATCACCGGAACGCCCCACCAACATGGTGCCATCTTCCACTTTTGATACACTATCATTAATCAAATCTTTAATATCCTTGGCCGCTGCCGCAGAACGTTGGGCCAAGTTTCTCACCTCACCCGCCACCACCGCAAACCCTCGACCTTGCTCCCCTGCCCTAGCAGCTTCTACCGCCGCATTAAGTGCTAACAAGTTTGTCTGAAAAGCAATTTCATCAATAACACCAATAATATCCGCTATTTTCTTACTACTATCACGAATCTTATCCATGGCATCGACCGCCTTAGCCACTACTGCTCCACCTTCCTCGGCTTTGGATTGTGTACCAATCGCCAGCTCATTGGCACGCTGTACATTGTCAGAACTTTGCTTCACTGAGCTGGTCATTTCTTCCATACTGGCAGCAGTTTCTTCCAATGACGACGCTTGCTCTTCCGTTCGTTGACTTAAATCCGTGTTACCTGCCGCGATTTCTTCAGAACCACTTAACACTTGAACCGCTGATTCATTGATCTCGCCAATAATATTGGTTAATTGGTCAATGGTTTTATTGGCATTATCTTTTAGCCCAGCAAAATCGCCTTCATATTCTCCCGTCATTTGCTTGGTAAGATCACCTTCCGCCATCGCGCCAAGGACACCACCTAAATCAGCCAATACCGATTCACATACTCCAACCAAGTTATTTAACCCAGTGCTCACGTTCTTAAAGAATCCTTTTTTATTGGATTCATCCACTCGAGCAGACAGGTCTCCCATACTGGCGGAAGACACTAGATTGTCTATTTCCTTCTGGATCGCCACTTCTTCCGTACGATCCATCCATTCCACCACCGTACCTAGACGAGTACCGCTATCATCTTTAATTGGATTAGCAATAACCCGCAGCGTTCTACCTCCTAATAAAAACTCGGAATCCAACGTTGCACTTTGTCGCTCTAACAACCCTCGCTGATGGGCCGGGTTTTTATGGAATACATCAATATTAGCACCATCCAATGTATCAACAGAGAACTGTGGCAAATCCGTTCGAATATCAGACTCTGCATTACGCATCATCGCCACTACCGCATCATTCATATAAATAATTTCAAGATTAGCATTCGCAACCATGACATTGGCGGTAACATTATCCAGCGCTTGTTTAATCCGAGCATTTTCCGCCGCCAAAGCGTCATCTGCTTCTTGCTTCGCAAGCACCTCGGTTAGATCAGACCACTCAACCACTGTATTTAACCGCTCTCCATCTTCACCAAATACCGGTGTAGCGGTAACTTTCATAATACGAGGGCCTACATTGATGTTGGCAGAATACGTATCTTTTAAACCATCTAACATACGACGCTGATGGGAGGGGTCTTTATGGAAAGTATCAATATTGGTACCTATAAGACTTCGAGCATCAAAGTTTGGCAGTGCCGTACGGATATCTGCCTCAGCACTACTCATCATACGAGTAACCGCTTTATTCATATACATGATGTTGTAATCTTTATCCGCCATCATCACGCTGGTATTACAGACCTCTAAGGCATTTTTCACTGCCAAGGATTCATTTGCAATACGTTGCTCTTCTTGTTCCTTCGCCAAACTGGCAGTAAGGTCTTTCCATTCCACCACGGTATTAATACGCTCACCTTGTTCATTGAGAACCGGTGTGGCGATAATTTCGACCGTTAATATGCCCACTTCAATTTGTGTTCTGTAGGTACTGGTTAACCTATCCAACATGTTGCGTTGATGAGATGGGTCTTTATGGAACACATCAATATTAGTGCCCATTAAGGTACTAGCATTAAAGTTGGGTAGCGCCTCTTTCACCTCCTTTTCGATGTCAGACATCATGGTGGTCACCGACTCATTCATAAACATGATGTTGTAATCTGCATCGGCCATCATCACGCTGGTGCTACAAACTTCCAAGGCATTTTTCACCGCCAAGGATTCATTAGCAATACGCTCTTCTTCTTTCTCCTTCGCCAAACTCGCAGTAAGGTCTTTCCATTCCACCACGGTATTAATACGCTCACCTTGTTCATTGAGAACCGGTGTGGCGATAATTTCGACCGTTAATATGCCCACTTCAATTTGTGTTCTGTAGGTGCTAGTTAACTTATCCAACATGTTGCGTTGGTGAGATGGGTCTTTATGGAACACATCAATATTAGTGCCCATTAAGGTGCTGGCATTAAAGTTCGGTAGCGCTTCTTTAACCTCCTTTTCGATACTGGACATCATGGTGGTCACTGATTCATTCATAAACATGATGTTGTAATCTGCATCCGCCATCATCACGCTGGTGCTACACACATCTAAGGCATTTTTCACCGCCAAGGACTCATTAGCAATACGTTCTTCTTCTCGCTCTTTAGCAAGAATTGCAGTGAGATCTTTCCACTCTACTACCGTATTAATACGCTCACCATTGGCATCAAGTACCGGGGTGGCAATAATTTCAATCGTTAAAGCACCCACTTCAATACTGGTTTGATACGTACTGGTTAACTTATCCAACATACCCCGTTGATGAGACGGGTCTTTATGGAACACATCAATATTGGTGCCCATTAAGGTGCGGGCACTAAAGTTCGGCAGCACCTCTTTCACTTCTTTTTCGATACTAGACATCATGTCTGTTACAGATTCATTCATAAACATGATGTTATAGTCTTTATCTGCCATCATCACGCTGGTGGTACATACCTCTAGCGCATTTTTCACCGCCAAGGCCTCGTTAGCAATACGCTCGTCTTCTCGCTCCTTCGCCAAGCTGGCAGTAAGGTCTTTCCACTCCACTACCGTATTAATACGTTCACCATTAGCATCAAGTACCGGGGTCGCAATAATTTCAATCGTTAAAGCACCCACTTCAATACTGGTTTGATACGTACTGGTTAACTTATCCAACATGCCCCGTTGATGAGACGGATCTTTATGGAACACATCAATATTGGTGCCTATTAACGTACTGGCATTAAAGTTGGGGAGAACTTCTTTCACTTCTTTTTCGATACCAGTCATCATGTCTGTTACAGCACCGTTCATAAACATGATGTTGTAATCTTTATCTGCCATCATCACATTGGTGGTACATACCTCTAGCGCATTTTTAATGGCTAGTGCTTCATTATCAACTTCTCTTCTGGCAATCAAATTATCTCGCATCTTCGCCATTGAAAGCAGAACACCCGTGGCATTTTGACTATCAAGATCCATTTCCAAGTTACCCTTAGCGATATTCTCAGCTATACCTTCAAGTTCACCAGGGTCACTGCCAAGTTGTGTCATCACAGACCGAGTCAACAAAAAGGTCACCAAAGCACCAATAATTAATGCTGCCAATGCCCCAAACACTGTAACTTGCGAAGTAGTATCAGCAGTACCCTGCTGCTCTGCGTTTCGAACCTCAATTAGAGCAGTTTCTGCGGCAACAAATTCATCCAACACGCTCCGCATCTCATCCATGTATTTTTTACCAATGCCTTTTTCTATAAACGCTGTCACATCACCAATGGTCCGCGACACTTTGTTCATTTCTCTTCGTGCCGCAATTTCAGGTTCCGCTGCTAGTTTTCTCCAACCCTTTGCCAGACCTACAGCCTCATTTAGATCGCGCTCTGCAACACCATCAATCAATTCATACAGGCGATCGCTGTGTGTTTTAAAAGCAGCCCCGCCATTAATATAAGGTTCAAGAGAGGCCTCTTTGCCTGATAATAAAAATCCGCGCTGCCCGGTTTCCTGGTTAATCATATCCATCAGCAGCAGCGTTACTAAATTTTTCGCCTCATTGCTACGGGACTTAGCCACCTCTCGCTCCAAATTAGCTAACGAAGCACGAAAACCATCAAACTTTTCTTTTCCGATATCACGTGCCGATACGGTAGCAAACGTATTTGCTGCATCAGCCCCCTCACTAACCTCCCGCCGAAACTCCATCGCAACGGACACATGTCGGCTTAACCATTTATTTTCAATCAATTCTACTTTGTTTAGCCTGGCAACTTGCTCAGCATTATCCGAGACTTTCTCTTTGGCTTGCGCCATTAGCACCTTGAAATCTTTTTTACCTGCTGTGTAGGGCTCTAAAAACTCGTCCTTTCCCGACACAAGAAAGCCTCGTAAGCCCGTCTCCATATTCACTAAAGAGGTACCAATCCCCTTACCAATATCAATCGCTTCGTAAGTATGGTTCACCCACTTACTCGTCTGTATTAATTTACCTAAGCTCGTATATACAACAGAGGAAATCACCACAATCATTACGAGCGGAATTGAAAATCCAAGCACCAACTTCCATTTTAACTGCAAGTTTTCAAGCATTTTCATTGTAGTTTCCCCGCTGAGCATTGTTATAGGTGACTAACATAGTAACTTTCATAAAATCCCTCTCCATTAAGACCTTTTCGCCGTGCCTTTATTGCACGCAAAGGTCAATGGCAAATATTGATATCGGTTGAACATGAAAATAGTGCGAGTAAATTACCTCGTACTTTTGAGCGTAGATCAGAATGAGAAAGTCTCTAGCTTTAAAAGAGAAAAATGGTTTATTTTTTAACGCCTTTTCCCTACAAAAAACAATGCTATAGACAATATTAAAGATAACAATCATCACAATTTATACCTGCAAAAACTCACCACTTTTGCACGGTTAATCCCAACGGGTAATAAAAACATCAAGCAATTTAAACGCTTAACTATTTGTTGGTCTGAGACTTTTACTTAACACACGACGCAAACCCATACTAGTTTGCGATCAATGTGCTTTTAATTATGGTTTTTATTTCCATTCAGTAGGTTTACAGAAAGATTAATCTGCACTATCACTGATTTAGGGGGTTTTTAAACACCACGCCACCCCTCCATATTGCTGGCTCTACCTCTACGGCATGCAGTAATTGCACTATATATGGAGTTTGGCGACTTATTGCCGCTACTGCGGCCCATGGAGTTTTACACGATGATTCGATTTAAAAAATCTGCTTTCTATATAGTTACCGGCATTATGCTGCTAAACCAACCGGCCAACGCCTTTGATCTTGGCCTATATGGGGTGGGCCATTTATCTATCGACCGAGTTGACGACGGGTTGGACTCTAGCACCCATTTAACCAGCAGCTCATCGCGCTTAGGCTTCCGTGGCGAACACCCACTAAAATCTGAATTAACCGTTATTTTTCAATATGAAAGCGGTGTGGACTTAACAGCTCAGGGGGAAAATGACGGCAATGGTGGCGCCGACTCCAAAGGCCAAATATTCACCAAGGGGCGCCCCTCATTTGTCGGTCTCAAGGGCAATTTTGGCCAAGCTTTAATCGGCCATATGCCAGCGCTTGACCAATGGGCTAACGATTATAACCTTTTCGCCGACCAGGTCGGTGACTTAGGTAATCTATGGGAAGGCTCTGGAATCCCCGGTCGGCTAGACAACATCATTCAGTATACAAGCCCCAATATGGCGGGCTTTGACATAGCGGTTTCTTACATGCCAGAAGAGGAAACCGATGATACTGACAATGTAATACTAAAAGGCAACTACGCTCGAAAGTTTAACGATAGCAATTTAAAGTTAGGGCTCGCTCACGCAAGTATTGGACAAGGGAAAGGGGCTGATGAACACACGGCTCAGGCTCTAACGGTAGGTTATTACTGTGGGCGCTTTAGTATTGGTGGAGGCTACCAACGAGAATCTGACATCAAGGGCGTTTCTGGCGATGACCGCGATAGCTTCAGTTTGGGTGGAAGCATGAAAATAACTGACAACGGCACCATCAAATTACAACTAGCCACCAGCGATGGCGATGCAGACAATAGCGACGCGACGCTGCTGGCAATTGGTTATGACCACGCCTTAGATGACCAAACCACGTTATATATGGCCTATGCTCGGGTGAGTAATGAAGGCGGTATAAGCCTTAGTGACAACGATAAAGGTTTTAGCGCCAACGGCAAAGGCCATGGAGATAAGGTAACACCTCTTTTAGGTGATGACCCTAGCGCCTTCTCTTTTGGTATTGTGTACAAATTTGATGCCAGCTTACTGTGAAGCCGCTAGATTTTAAACACAAATATACGTGTTAACAACCGAGTATATGAGGAGGGTTCTCCTCCTCATATACTCTACTTGGTATCGTCTACCGATTCCCCCTATGGAACGTCAGGGAACTCTTCCTCTTTCTCAAGAAAATCTTCACGGTTAATATTCATCGCCAACAATACATTACTGGCAACATAAATAGAGGAGTAGGTTCCAACCACAACCCCAACCAGCAACGCAATGGCAAACCCATGGATTAACTCACCGCCCAAAACAGCAAGCGAGGTCAACACAAGCATTGTGGTTAATGAGGTAATAATGGTACGTCCTAACGTTTGATTCAAAGACACGTTAATAATTTCTACGCCATCCCCTTCTCGCAGTTTACGGAAGTTCTCTCGAATTCTGTCAGCAACAACGATGGTATCATTCAGAGAATAACCAATCACCGCCAGTACCGCTGCTAATACAGTCAAATCAAATGTGATCTGTAAAACAGAGAAGAACCCCATCACAATCAATACATCATGAAATAATGCTGCCACCGCACCCAAGGCAAATTTAAGTTGGAATCTTAATGTTACGTACACCAGCATCAAACCCAATGCAAAAATCATTGCAGAGCCGCTTTGGTCACGTAACTCTTCACCCACTTGCGGGCCAACAAATTCAACACGTTTAAGCGTTAGGCTGTCATCAACACTTTTCAGCACCGCCTTAACCTGCTCACCTACTTCAGCTTTATCTTTACCTTCACGGGGCGGTATACGCACCAAGACTTCCGTTGGTTTACCAAAAAGCTGTACGGTTGCATCGGCAAAGTTACTCTCTTTTAATAAAGCTCGGATTTTGGTTAAATCTGCTGGGGTGTCATACCCCACCTCTACCTGAGTCCCTCCAGTAAAGTCCAAACCAAAGTTCAGACCCTGAGTCACCAAAGAACCGATAGAAACCACTAACAACAGCACCGAAAAAATAGCGGCGATAGTACGTTTACCCATAAAATCAAAATGTTTATTCATGATTATCTCCTTCCTTATAGGCTCAGTTTCTTTTGCGAATTACCGCCATAGAATAGGTTAATTAACGCACGTGTTCCCACAATGGCTGTAAACATCGACGTTATAATTCCGATCGATAAGGTTACCGAGAAGCCTTTCACCGGACCAGAGCCAAAGATAAACAGAATAAGAGCAACCAATAAGGTGGTGATATTGGCATCGAGAATGGTAATAAATGCTCGATCAAAACCACCGTGAATTGCAGTTTGAGTCGATGATCCTGCGGCTAGCTCTTCTTTAATCCGGGAGAAGATCAGTACGTTTGCATCCACAGCCATACCAACGGTTAATACGATACCGGCCATACCAGGTAGAGATAACGTTGCACCGGGGATTAATGACATCACAGCAATCAACAGAAGTAAGTTAACCGTTAGAGCGATGTTGGCAAATATGCCAAATGCCCTGTAATAGGCAATCATAAATACCATCACAACCGCAAAACCAATCACTAGAGAGCTTAAACCCGCTTTAATATTTTCTTCACCCAGGCTTGGGCCTACGGTTCGCTCTTCTACAAAGTACATCGGGGCAGCAAGCGCACCCGCTCTTAATAACAAAGAAAGTTCCGAGGCTTCTGCAGGACTATCTAGACCCGTGATTCGGAAGCTGTTACCCAGGGCACTTTGAATAGTGGCAACATTGATAACCTCATACGTTGTTTTCATCTTGGTCTTAACAACCTTTTTGCCTTCCACAACCTCTGTGACTTGCTCTGGTGTTAACTCAATAAACACAACCGCCATGCGATCTTTAATATGTTTACGGGTCACCGTATTCATTAAACGGCCACCGCGACTATCCAGGTCAATGTTTACCTGAGGACGACCGTTTTCATCGTAATTAGACTGTGCGCCAACAACACGATCTCCGGTTACAATAACCTTTTTCTTCACTAATACATCACCACCATCTTTCAATGGTAAATATTCAGAACCTGCAGGTGCTCGAGAACCGGTAAAGTTAGGGTGCTCCCAATCAACTAAGCGAAACTCTAAGTTTGCTGCTCGGCCAATAATACGTTTTGCTGCCGCTGCATCTTGAATGCCCGGTATTTGAATAACAATACGCGTTGCACCTTGACGCTGCACAACAGGCTCAGCAACACCGAGCATGTTTACTCGGTTTCGAATACTGGTTAAGTTTTGAGATATTGCGTAATCTTGAATATCCTTTTTAGCCTGTTCGGTAAGTGTTAACTGAACATTAAAATCTAGACCTTCTTCGTTCGTTTCAACCAGAAACTCTCGAAATTCTTTCTTTAGCACCGTACTCGCACTTTCTTGTAACGCTTCCGTTTTAAAGCTGATAGAGACGCTATCCAGGTTTTTTTGAACACGCTTATAACGGGTATTCTCTTCTCGTAAGCGATCCTTAATTTGTGCAACGGTATCGGTCATACGCTTATTCAACGCAGTATCCATATCTACCTGCATTAGGAAGTGAACACCTCCACGCAAATCAAGACCCAACTTCATCGGACTAGCACCTAAGTTTGCTAACCACTCCGGTGTTGTAGGCGCAAGATTCAGTGCAACAACAAAGTTTTTACCCAGCGCATCCGTAACAATCTTTTTCGCCTTTAACTGGGTTTCCGCATCAGCAAAACGAATCAACCCAGATTTAGGTAGCTTGGGTAATAACTCCGCTGATTTATAGGTGATCCCTGCTTTTTTAAGTGCTTCTTTAGCACGATCAACGGCCAATATATCCACTTTAATGGATGCGGATGAGCCGGATATTTGTACGGCGTGATCATCAGGGTATAAGTTGGGTAACGAATAGATGCCCCCAACGATAACTACCACTAGTAATAAGAGGTTTTTCCAAAGTGGATACTTATTCAGCATGACGTAACCTTAAAGGTGATGCCTTAACGAGACTATGGTGAGTATGAAGGGTGAATATAAAAATACAAATATGAAAAAAGGCGCCAGTTGGCGCCTTTTTTCATATTATTAGATATTTTTTATGGTGCCTTTAGGCAATGTTGCGGTAATCGCATTTTTTTGAAAGCGGATTTCCGTGTTGTTCGCAACTTCACAAACAACAAAATCATCACTCACTTTGGTGACTTTTCCCAGCATTCCGCCAGAGATCACCACTTCGTCACCCTTACCAATCGCTCCCATTAGCTCTTTCTGCTCTTTATTGCGCTTGCTCTGTGGGCGCCATAAAAAGAAATAGAACACTACGGCAAACAAGATCAACGGTAAGAACATACCAAAAGGGTCTTGTGCTGATATGCCAGCGGGCTCTGCAATTGCATCTGAAATAAAGAAACTCATATTTACCTCTGCTTATTAAGCTATCAAAAACTACATTTAAACCGGTGACAACACCGATTTCAAAAATTTGCTATTAGTGCCACCTACAACTCGGGAACATCTAACCCAAGCTGTCTATAAAACTCTTCCACAAAGGCCGACAATGTACCCTGTTCAATGGCCCCGCGCAATCCAGACATCAACGTCTGGTAATATCGAAGGTTATGAATAGTGTTTAATTGTGCGCCAAGTATCTCTTTACAGCGGTCTAGGTGATGTAGATAAGACCGACTAAAGTTTTTACAAGTGTGGCAATCACAATTTTTATCCAATGGGCCGGTATCGGTCTTATTGACCGCGTTACGGATCTTCACTACACCTTCTGATGTAAATAGGTGGCCATTACGCGCATTTCGAGTCGGCATCACGCAGTCAAACATATCAATACCACGCCGGACCGCTTCTACGATGTCTTCCGGTTTACCCACCCCCATCAAGTACCGAGGTTTTTCCTTTGGCATATGAGGACTTAAATAGTCCAAAACAGCCATCATTTCTTCCTTGGGTTCACCAACAGACAACCCACCAATGGCATAACCATCAAAACCTATCTCTGCAAGCCCTTCTATGGATTCAACTCGTAGGTTTTCATACATACCACCCTGAACAATGCCAAACAACGCGTTAGGGTTATCACCATGGGCGATTTTGCTACGTTTTGCCCAGCGCATGGACAACTCCATGGAATCCTTTGCTTCTTTTTCAGTAGCAGGAAATGGCGTACATTCGTCAAATATCATCACAATATCAGAGCCTAAATCACGCTGAACTTGCATCGATGACTCTGGGTTAAGTGTGACTTTATCGCCGTTAATGGGGGAGCGAAACTCCACACCATCTTCGGTGATTTTTCGCATTTTCCCCAAGCTAAACACCTGAAAACCACCAGAGTCTGTAAGAATTGGCCCTTGCCAACCCATAAAATCATGCAAATCACCATGCTGTTTAACCACCTCTGTACCGGGGCGTAACATCAGATGAAAGGTATTACCTAGGATAATCTGAGCACCAATTTCTTCAATTTCTCTTGGCGCCATACCTTTAACGGTGCCGTAAGTACCCACGGGCATAAAGGCAGGGGTTTCTACTACACCTCGATCAAAAACCAAACGGCCGCGACGGGCTAAACCGTCTTCAGCAAACTTCTCAAACTTCATTGGGTGTCTCCAGCATTACCAATAAACATCGCATCACCGTAGCTGAAAAAGCGGTAACGTTCTGCAACGGCATGTTTGTACGCTGACAGCACAGACTCTCGCCCCGCTAACGCACTGATTAACATAATTAAAGTGGATTCAGGCAGATGGAAATTTGTTAATAACCCATCAATAACCTGAAAGGTATAACCAGGGAAAATAAAGATACTCGTATCACCACGATAAGGGGCAATTAGCCCTGAAGTGGGCAATTTATCGTCATCAGAGCTAGAACTAGAGCTAGAGCTAAAGTTATTCTCCGTATTTTTTTCTGCTTTTGTTACAGCATTCTTTGCCGCAGTCTCAAGACACCGCACACTGGTTGTACCCACAGCGATGACCCGACCACCTCTCGCTTTAGTATCACGAACTTGCTGCGCAACCTGCTCCGTGACTTCGAGCCATTCGGAATGCATCTCGTGATCACGAATATCATCAGCTTTCACTGGCTGGAAGGTACCCGCTCCAACATGTAAGGTCACAAAAGCACGTTCGATGCCTTTTGCTTCTAACCGTTCTAATATCGCCTCATCAAAATGCAGCCCTGCCGTTGGAGCAGCAACCGCACCAGGTTCTTTGGCATACACCGTTTGATACCGATTAGCATCACTTACTTCATCAGCGCGATCTATATAGGGAGGTAACGGCATATGGCCGACACTTTCCAGCAGAGCCAACAGGTTATCGAAGACTCCAGAGCGTAGAGATAAGTGAAATAAGGCCCCTTCGCGGCCAATCATATCCAGTTCAGCCGCCAACTCATCATCTTTACCAAGGATCTCGATCACACTACCCGCTTTAGGCGAACGGCTAGAACGTACGTGAGCAAGGCAGCTTTGATCATCCAACAATCTTTCAATCAAAATTTCTAACTTGCCGCCGCTAGGCTTTCGACCAAACATTCTGGCGGGAATAACTTTGGTATTGTTAAAGACCAATAAATCCCCAGGTTTCAGATAGTTCTCGATATCCAAAAACTGCTGATCACTCACCGCACCACTTTGCTTATCCAGCACCAACAATCGGCTACCGCTGCGAGCTTGAGCGGGATAACGAGCAATAAGCTCATCCGGAAGTTGATAGGAAAAATCGGTGCGTTTCATGATGCCAGCCTTGTACATAATTGGCGGGCGATTATACAGGTTCACGAGCCTAAGCTGAATGTATTTAGCAGAAGAATTCAACATCTAGCCTTATCTATTTACCTAGCAACGGCATTTTTTACGAGAATCCCCCTAAACACTTGTTGACCAAAAGATTTTCGCTGATATACTCCACGCCCTCTAGAGAAATTTCTTTTTCTCTACGATAAAGTTGGGCCAGTGTGGTGAAATTGGTATACACGACGGATTCAAAATCCGTTGCAGCAATGCGTGGCGGTTCGAGTCCGCCCACTGGTACCACGACTTTCTTTTAAACGAATCTCCCTATTATGAAAACATCCTATCTTGAAAACCCTTCCGCTGGTTTTACCCCTCGTATTGCGGCTATGGGTTACGACTCTCTGATGTTGATCGCTATTTGGATGTTAATTGCAGGCATTCATGCTGCAATTCTCGGAGAACCCGGCCAAGGCGCCGCCAATCGGCTACAGTTCACCCTATTCCCTGCCATTATTTGCAGCACTTTTCTATTCTATTTCTGGTTCTGGACTCATGGCGGACAAACCTTAGGCATGAAAGCCTGGCGAATCAAAGTAGTACATGAAAACTTAGACGGCTCTCCCGTAAAACTGTCTCAATGCGTTGTTAGAATGGCCGTTGGCAGCCTTTCGTTTTTCTGTTTTTTGTTGGGTTTTTTTTGGGTATACCTAAACAGCAACCGCGATACGTGGCATGACACCGCATCCAAAACACGTACCATTCGCCTACCAAAAGCTAACGGGCTGTACTAACCCCATTCAACGCAGGCCCTTCTCAACTTTAAGCCTTTCTCAACTTTAAGCCTTTCTCAACTTTAAGCCTTTCTCAACATAGTCACGCCAAATACCAAACACACTAAAATTGGGATTATTGCAGCCAATAATGGCGAGGCGTTAAACACCACACTGACATTACCCAAAATATCCTGGATATAGTTAAACGACAACCCTGTCACGATGCCCGCGGTAATCCTCTGCCCCAACGTCACAGAGCGTAGCGGCCCAAAAATAAACGATACCGCAATAAATACCATGACTACGGTCGCAAATGGCTGAAACACCTTTTTCCAAAAGGCAAAATAATAAGGCGCACTATCGATACCCTGTTGCGATAAATAACTCGAATATTCATAAAGCCCCGTTATAGACAAATAATCTGGCCGCAATACGATGGTAGATAACATATCAGGGGTGATTGACGTTTTCCATTTAAGCGTAGAGCTCTCTTCTTGTTGCGTTTCTTTATCAGATAAGAAGGTTCTTTTCACCTCCTGTAATACCCAGTGATCTCCTTGAAAAATGGCCTTTTCGGAAAAATCAGATGATATCAATTTCCCCGCCATGTCGTAATCAAAGCGTGCGACACCAAACATAACACCGTTTGGTTGGATTGCAGTCACGTGGATAAACTGATCACCCTCTCGATACCAAGAACCATGGCGAGCACTCAGTGCTTTACCACCATTTTGCTGCATGGCTCGCTCACTTTGCGCAAATTGCTCTGTCTGCGGCACAACAAATTGCGCCATGAGCAACCCCACCACCACAATTAAAATGAGAGGTTTGGTGGCGTACAGCACTATACGAGGTACCGAAATACCCGATGCTCGCATGACGGTTAATTCACTATTGCTGGCTAATGCCCCCAAACCCACTAAGCAGCCAATCAACGCACATACTGGTATCAACAAATACAATCGGCGTGGAATGGTATAAAGCGTATACATTAGCGCCTGCTTTGTTTGATAGTCGTTTTCCAAACGATCCAGCTCGGCAATAAACCCAAATACAACATCAAGCCCACCAACGACCATAAATACCGCAAGCACTGAAAACAACACCGTCTTACCTACATAGACATCCAATAACTTCATGAGGCTTCCTGCTTAAGAGATGCCTGTTGAACGGGCACCTCTTCTTTTGCACGCATTCTTAGTTTTAACGTCGGCCAGTAATTTAGCAGCACCCCCAGCAGCAAAAATGGCAAATGCACCCACATAATACCTAGCGCCGCGGGTATTTTCCCTCGCTCTAATGCATCTTTTGCAACCATAAGCACCGCTACATAACTCAGGTGCAACATTATTGATGGTAGTAACTTCAAATACCGGCCTTGCCTTGGATTCACTTTGCTAAGGGGGACGGCCATCAACACAACGATAGGAACAAGCAGTGCTAGCGATATGCGCCATTGCAGCTCGGCCTTTGCACCAATCCGCTTATCACCCCATAAGGATGCAGTGGACAAGGTGTTAAATGCTTCGCCGATCTTCACTGGTTCAGGGTCTTTAATTTTAATTTCATAACGCTGAAAAGACACTCTTGTGAAATCCGCTTCCCCTGGCATACCATCATCTCGATACCCATTTTCAAGCACTAAGTAACGAGCACCTGAGGTTGGGTCTTTGCGATACCTAGCAGAAGCTGCACGCACAAGGGATAACTTATTTGGGTTAGACGTATTTTGCGTCACAATAAAAACCGTCTCCATACTGTCTTCACCGGAAATCGATTCAATATAAGTCACCATGTCTCCTTTCTTAGTCGAATGGAAACGCCCCGCCGTTAAGGCATCAAGGCCTGACTTACTTTTTTGCTCTTCTACCAGCAACTCTGACTTCATAGCCCCCTGAGGTGCTAAATATAAACTAATGACACCGATAAACAGTGCCATCATTAACGCTGGAAACATGGTCAATGCGGTTAGTCGGGCTGTCCCCATGCCACTACTTTCGAGCACCACCATTTCATTTTCCAGGTACATTCGTCCGTAACACAGCATAACACCGAGAAATAGTCCTAATGGCAGAATCAACTCCAACATACCGGGCATACGATAAGCTAACACCAAGAATACAGCTTCACTGCTCAACTTCCCTGATGCGGCGGCGGTGAGAAAGCGCACAAATTGCCCGCATACAATAATAATCACCAACACACTGCTAACCGCTATCGTGGTAAAAAGCAGCTGACGTGATAAATATCGATAAATGATCAAAACATCACACCCTGCAACACACCTCGCAATATGCCTAACAACACGTATGGCAATGAAATCCCTAACAACCTCGTCACAAAATGCACCCACAAAAACTAAACAAGTTCTTCATTTATCGTTACACTCTCACCACTAGGCTCAAGACCAAGCGCGCCACTGGGAATAAGTCTACCATTACAATCTAGTTCAAATTAAAAATCCCGTTAACAACCACCAGCATCGTTGGGGGATTATCTAATAAACACATTCATTTGTCTTGCGGAGAGAATACATGGAATTCCTAGCGAAATCAGCGCAACCTGAAAAACATAAAACCGGCTGTCTTGCCGTCACCATTTTTGAAGGTGGCGCTCTCTCTGTTGCTGCTCAAAAAGTTGACGAAGCCACCGATGGCTCCATCTCAAAAACTCTCAAATTAGAGGATTTCACCGGAGGAGCTGGTCAATCAGTCTTATTACCTGCACCAACCGGTATTCAAGCTCAACGTTTGTTGTTGATCGGCTTGGGCAAACTGCCTGTAGCCGCAAGATCATTTCGAAATAGCATCAGTTCCGCGTTGGCAAAAGCGGCAGCATCCAAAACCAAAGACCTCGCTATCTGTTTTGATGGCGTTGATGTTGCTGACCAAAACAGTGCATGGATGGTGTCACAAACTGGCGAGCTTGCAGCTACGACAACTTACGCATTTGATCAGTTCAAAAGTAAAGACAACAAGAAGGCTGTTAACTTAACCAAGATTACCTTTTTGGCTAATGATAAAAAAAGCCAAACGGCTTTATCTTCTGCTGCGACTACAGCCCAGGCAATTGGCAATGGCATGGACACCGCGCGAACCCTAGGCAACCTTCCGGGTAACGAGTGCCCCCCAGCTTACCTAGCTAAAGAAGCCAAAAAAATTGCACGTGGCCAAAAGAAACTCAGCATTAAAGTCATCGAAGAAAAAGAGATGAAAGAACTTGGTATGGGCGCCTTGCTTTCGGTAAGTGCTGGTAGCGACCAGCCAGCCAAGTTAATCATCATGGAATACAAAGGGGGCAATAAAGGTGATTCGCCTCATATATTGGTAGGTAAAGGAGTGACATTTGATACCGGCGGCATTTCCTTAAAACCCGGTGCAGACATGGATCAAATGAAATTTGATATGTGTGGGGCTGCTAGTGTATTAGGTACAATGCAAGCAGTGGTCGAAATGAATTTACCGCTGAATGTTATTGGTGTTGTTACTTCTGCTGAAAATATGCCCAGTGGTGGCGCGACTCGCCCCGGCGATATCGTAACCACTATGGCGGGGTTAACCGTAGAAATTTTAAATACCGACGCAGAAGGTCGATTGGTATTATGTGATGCATTAACGTACGTAAAACGATTTAAACCCGCTTCAGTTATTGATATCGCAACCCTCACTGGCGCTTGCTTGGTTGCTTTGGGTAATCATACCTCAGGCATGCTCGGTAATGATGATGAGGTAATGGACAATCTACGCTTTGCAGCAGATAGCACACAAGATGCCGTATGGCAGCTACCCATGGGTGAAGAGTATATGCGCCAATTGGATAGCCCGTTTGCCGACATGGGTAATATCGGTGGTCGCAATGCAGGCACCATTACTGCGGCATGTTTCCTTTCTCGCTTCACTGAAGATTATCCTTGGGCGCACTTGGATATCGCCGGTACCGCTTGGATTAGCGCTGGGCCGAAAAAAGGCGCTACGGGTCGCCCCGTACCGCTACTAACGCAATATTTGATTAATCAGGTGTAATTGTTAGACCTGACTTCAAGCTAGCGAAACCTTAGTATATTGTAACTATCCAGCGAATCTCTATGAGCGCACCAAATTGGATGCTTTATAGATCCGCTGATTATAGATCCGTTGAATAGTTACATTACATTTACATTAAGGTAATATTTCGTCATATATTACCTAATAAAATACTGCGTACTAAGGCCTTTATGACTCGCGTTGATTTTTACATATTACCGGATAACTATCCCCAGTCTCCGCTCTTCTATGCCAGTCGTCTTATCGAGAAAGTATATCGCCTCGGTCATGGTATTTATGTTCACCTCGAAAATGAGCAAGACACACAATATCTTAACGAGCAGCTTTGGCAATTTACCCCGGAAAGTTTTGTTCCTCATGAAATAGTAGGGCAACAACAGTTTTGGTGACGAACCACAACATCACGGCAACGTTATGATTAACTTGTCCGGCAACATCCCTAATTTTTTTAGCCGTTTTGAGCGAGTTGCTGAAATCGTGCCTGGGAATAAAGAAATGCGTACTAAGAGCAGAGAAAACTTTCGATTTTACAAAGAGAGAGGCTATCCTTTACATACCCATAACATCAAAACGCAATAGCACTTAACATTAGCACCTCACATTAGCACTGAGCCGACCAGCATGAGCGACAAGCAAAACGAAAGTGAGCGCCTACTATCCGAATTAGAGTCACTCAACAACACGCTTGATAACGACCCTTTTGACTTAGATTCTGAGCAGCAGCTAGAAGATTTGCCAGTACTTAAAAGCTTTGTAGAGGACGTGCCGGTTCTTAGTGAACAGGTCATCAAAGAAGACGAGCCACAAAGCCCCCCACCAATGTCAAAAGAAAACAACTCTGCTGACTATCAAGGTAATACTAATCCAGAAGATACTGCCGACCCTCTAGCTATTAGCGATTTTGTTAAGCAACAACGAGCCGCTAACCTTGCTTCCACCGGTAACGCCCAAAGCACCACAACCCCATACCAATCAGCATCCCCACAGCCTAAAGCAGTCATTGAACCACGCTCGCCAATTAACACCAGTGATACAAAAACAACCGCTTTAGAAAGCAACCCTTTCCTACCTCAGTCAGCTAAAGACCGCATTCGAAACAATCGAGACGGCTCGGCAAGTAACGACACAAATAGCTCCCGGCCCAACACTAGCGGTAGAGTCAGCAACAGTAGCGATGCATCCTCAGAGTTACATGCTTTGCTTAGGCAATCAGCAAAAGCGACCTTCAACGATGGCCAAGGCTCTCCTGAATACCAGCGTTTGCGCCAAAAAGCCTCTGCTGCAATCAATGAAATCGTCAAAATACAACTGCCTAGACTAGAAGCGGAACTGCGAATGCGCCTAGAAGCAGAAGTTGATGCCATGATACGAGAGCAAAACAAAGAATAACCGAGCATTCCCCTCCCTCAATCGGTATAATGCCGACCCATTATCGAAAACTATTGTCACTGTTAGCGAGCCATTCGCCAACATCCCTCCCCTATTGAGAATCCGCACAACATATCATTATGGAAAAGACGTTTAACCCAAGTGAAATCGAGACCCGTTGGTATAAAACCTGGGAAGAAAATGGTTACTTTAAGCCTAGTGGCGAAGGTGACTCCTACTGCATTATGATCCCCCCGCCGAATGTTACCGGTCGTCTTCACATGGGGCATGCTTTCCAAGATACCATCATGGATACATTGGTACGCTATCATCGCATGAAGGGGCATAACACCTTATGGCAAGCAGGCTGTGATCATGCAGGGATTGCCACCCAAATGGTGGTTGAACGTCAATTACAAGCTCAAAATATTACTCGCCACAGCCTGGGCCGTGAAGCATTCCTTGATAAAGTATGGGAATGGAAAGAAGAATCCGGTGGAATCATCACCCAACAGTTACGCCGCATGGGAAACAGCATTGACTGGACCCGTGAGCGCTTCACGATGGATGACGGGCTATCAGAAGCGGTAAAGGAAGTTTTTGTTCGTTTACACGAAGAAGACCTTATTTATCGTGGTAAACGCTTAGTAAACTGGGATCCAAAACTTCACACTGCCATCTCGGATCTGGAAGTTGAAAATAAAGATGAGAAAGGTAGCCTTTGGCATTTTCGTTATCCATTAGCCAATGGTGAGAAAACCGCAGAAGGCCTGGATTACATTGTTGTTGCAACAACTCGACCAGAAACCATGTTAGGTGATAGTGCCGTAGCAGTTAACCCAAAAGACGAGCGTTACCAGGCCTTAGTGGGTAAAACCGTTTTACTACCATTGGTTAACCGAGAAATCCCTATCGTTGCTGACGATTATGTCGATATGGAGTTTGGTACCGGTTGCGTAAAAATCACCCCAGCCCACGATTTTAACGATTATGAAGTAGGCAAACGTCACAGCTTACCTCTTATCAACATCCTCACTGACGATGCATCCATTCTCGCCACAGCAACCGTTTACAATATCGACGGCACCGAAAACAATGAGATTGATGGCAGCTTGCCCGAAAATTACGCGGGGTTAGATCGCTTTGCTGCGCGTAAACAAATCATTGCTGAATTTGATGACAATGGTTTGCTGGAAAAAATTGACGATCACGGATTAAAAGTACCTCGTGGTGATCGCTCCGGTGTAGTAATTGAACCTTACCTTACCGATCAATGGTATGTTCGTGTTGCTCCATTAGCAGAGCCAGCCATAAAAGCAGTTGAAGACGGCGATATTGAATTTGTTCCCAAACAGTGGGAAAACACGTACTTTGCGTGGATGAGAGACATTCAAGACTGGTGTATTTCACGTCAACTTTGGTGGGGTCATCGTATACCCGCTTGGTATGATAACGAAGGCAATGTTTATGTGGGCCGTGATGAGCAAGAAGTTCGCAGCAAACATCAGCTTGCAGACGATCTAGTGTTACGCCAAGACGAAGATGTATTGGACACCTGGTTCTCTTCTGCATTATGGACGTTCTCAACCCTAGGCTGGCCAGAAGAAACACCTGAACTCAAGACTTTTCACTCTACTGATGTATTGGTAACTGGCTTTGACATTATTTTCTTCTGGGTTGCCAGAATGATAATGATGACCCTGAAATTCAAAGATGAAGTGCCGTTTAAAAAGGTTTACGTTCACGGTTTAGTTCGTGATGCGGAAGGCCAAAAAATGTCGAAATCCAAAGGTAATGTCTTGGATCCTATCGACATCATTGATGGCATTGAATTAGAAGAACTTGTTACTAAGCGCACCGGTGGCATGATGCAGCCTAAAATGGCTGCAAAGATTGAGAAACAAACCCGCAAGCATTTCCCTGAAGGCATTTCGTCATACGGAACCGACGCTCTACGGTTTACCTTCTTATCGTTAGCATCAACTGGTCGTGATATTAAGTTTGATACCAGCCGTTTGGAAGGTTATCGCAACTTTTGTAACAAAATCTGGAATGCAACACGTTACGTGTTAATGAATACAGAAGACCAAGATAACGGCATCAATGGTGAAAACGTTGAACTCAGTCTTGCGGATCGTTGGATTATCTCTCGCTTACAGCAAACGATAAAAAGTGTTAACAACGCCGTTGAAGAATTCCGTTTCGACCATGCATCACAAGCGCTTTATGAATTCATCTGGAATGAGTATTGTGATTGGTACCTGGAGTTATCAAAGCCTATTTTAACCAGCAATGAGTTCAGCGCAGAAGCGAAGCGAGGAACACGACGTACACTACTTCAAGTATTGGAAACAACACTACGTGTTGCCCATCCAATGATGCCCTATATCACTGAAGAGATTTGGCAACAAATCGCTCCAATGGTTGGCAAAAACGGCGATAGTGTCATGTTGGCTGAACTCCCAGCACCTGCTGAAGAAAGCATAGACCCACAAGCTGAAAGTGATATTGAATGGGTTAAGGGCGTTATTGTAGGTATCCGAAATATTCGTGGCGAAATGAATATTTCTCCTGCCAAACAGATTCCTGTGTTATTAAGTCATGGTGATGACAATGATAAGCAGCGCTTTAACAGCAATGCTCAATTCCTTATCTCTCTTGCCAAGTTAGATAGCCTTACATGGCTAAATCCAGGGGAAGAGGCTCCTATGTCAGCCATCCAGCTTGTTGGGGATATGGAAGTGCTTGTTCCAATGGCAGGCTTAATAGACAAGAGTGCGGAGCTCACTCGCCTTAATAAAGAATTAGATAAGCTCAAAATCGACATTGACCGAGCAGAGAAGAAATTAACAAACCCTAAATTTGTTGATAAGGCGCCTGCTGAGGTAGTTGATAAAGAGAAGCAAAAGGTTGCTGATGCAAAAGCCGCTCTTGCCACTTTGGCAGAGCAAGCGAAAAAGATCAGCGAGCTTTAACCCCAAACAATAAACCAACAAAGCAAAAGGAGGGTTTACCCTCCTTTTTTTATTATGACTAATACTCCTACCGAAACCCCTAGCAACCGATGAGTTTTCTGCCCAACAGTTTTTTTCTGAATGGTGGTTTTCTCTTTTGGTGCTTGTCGTCATATTCACTACGGCCTCCTTCGGTGATTCTCTTACCCAAGCGCTGTCACTAAAACGCGAAATGATTAACCAAGGAGAGTGGTGGAGAATCATCACTGGCCAATTTGTTCATTTAACAACAAACCACACCTTATTGAACGCTACGGGCTACATTATTCTTTGCTTTGGATTCCGAAAGGAGGTCACTGCCACAGAGGAAATGATCACGTTATTCATTGCGGCCATCGGTGTTGGTTTGGGTATTTATTGGTTCAATCCTGAAATGGCATGGTACGCAGGTCTGTCTGGTGCAATATATGGACTGCTGGTGAGTAACGCTATGATAGGAACAAAAAAAACGCCTTACTTATCTGCCTTCTTTTTGTTTTTTGTCATTACTAAAATCATCTACGAACAATTTTTTGCAGAACCCGACCGTGCAACGGCGGCCTTGATAGGTGGAGAAGTTGCTATCGACAGTCACTTATACGGGGCTGTTGTAGGTTTTATTCCTGGGTTATTTTGGGTTTGGCGCAGAAGAGTACAAAATTAATACCCTATAAAGTGTTAATACCCTTCAATCATTAACACTACAACTGCTCACGAGCATCCGCTAACAACCATTTACTTTCCCCGCTTTGCTGAGGGATAACTACAGACGCACCACAAGCAACAGAAACAGAAATACAACAGACACCAAGATTAATCGGCTCAGCCTTTAAGCGTGAATTGATTCTCCTTACCAAGTGCTCAACGCCATCTTTATCTGTGTTTGGCAGCACCGCTGCAAACTGTGCCACCTCAAGCCTAGCTAATAAATCTGCAGGGCGAGTGACTAATGACCTCAGTACCTGGCCGATCATTTTTAATGACTCATCAGCGGCCACGTAACCATAACAATCACCAATTGCATCAAACCGCTCAATCGAAATTAGCAATAAGGCGACAGGGGTTTGATCACGATAAGCTCGCTCCCATTCCTCTTGTAATCGCTGCGTAAAGCTCACTTGGTTTTTTAGCCCTGTAACGGAATCAATGGTATTGATCTCTTCCAACTTGTGATTCATCTGCGACAACTCAGCTAACGCTTGATGCAATCGTTCCGTCCGTTTTTTGACATTTTTGGCTAAACGCTCGTTACTAATTCGCTCTCGCTCCAATGCAAAGGCCTGATCTGCAAGAACCTTTGCCTCGGTATGTTTGGCTTGTTGAGCAGCAACTGATTGTATATTTCGTTTGCGATTAAGTTTATCCGCAAGTGCAAATGAAAGAAGACTTAGCTCAAGTGCAGCACCAATCTCCATACTATATTCCGTCACAAAAATAGCCGGCACCAAGCCTAAACGATAGAAAAGCATTCCACTAACACCGACAATATAAGCAAACCAGGCAACCACAAAATACCCCGCCTCCTTTTGTCCTCTCCGCCACGCCAACAACCCAGAAACCAATATAAGAACAGAGGCAATCAGTACAATAACGGAGTTACTTTGTTGTAAGTAATAAGCTTCGACAAATCCACCAACAAACATCATCACAGCCGAATATAACACTACTGCCATTACTAGATAATATAACGTACGTTGAAGCTCTTTTAACCGCAAAAACTCAACGACAAACAAGCCTGCAAAGAACATCGTTACACAGGCAAAAACCCCTACGGCTTGATGCTGCCAATAAATCGACGTTGGCCACAAGTACTGGAATGCGAACCCTTGTTCAGAGGAAATAAACATTGCACTAGACAGGGTGAATAATACATAAAATAAATAGCCAAACTCTCGCGTTGCAAGGAATATAAAAAAATTGTACACCGCCATAACCACGAGAAAGCCAAAAAATAACCCATAGACCAGTTCTGTTTGAACCGAGTGCTGTAACAGTTCTATTTGTTCAATAAGCGAGATAGGCACTCTTACCGGATATGGTGTTTGAACTCTTATCAACACCTCCAATGAATGACCTTTCTCCAGAGGCAAAGGAAAAAGGAAGGATCTATATGTAAGAGGGCGCCCGGAAAATTCAAACCGATCCCCCGTTTGATAGACTTTTTGAATACCCCCATTTTCGACAACGTACAAATCCAAAGCTCTGATTTGCGTATTATTAACATTGAGATACCATTGGTAAGCATCTGTTTGCGAACCTATCTCCACGTAAAACCAATAAGCTGAGCGTGAGTAGCCAAAACTAGGCATTCCATTAGGTACGTCCTGCCAAGGTATTGCCAATCGGTCTTCATAAATATCAGAAAAACCTAACTGCCCTTGCTTATCCTCGTAAAACTGCAAATATGGGCTTACTTCTTCTCGCGTAGATGCATCCGTCAACAAAACCTTTGGATCAGAATCCTCCGCCATCGTAGGTACGACGACCCCCAACAAGAGAATATAACTCAGCAGGATATTTGAAATGGTATTTAAAAATAAAGAGTGATTACATCCACTCTTTTTATTTATTCCGATGAGTATCACTATATACCATCACACTATAAAATCCGTTGTTATTAATAAGACGCTTAAAACCTACGCATTTAACCACATTCAAGCAAAAAATAGCACAACCACCGCTATTCTTCCAAAAACATACAGGATTACTACAAAATGAAAATAAAACCCGGTATATACACCCATTACAAGGGCAATGAATACCTCGTTATTGACATTGCTACTCACAGCGAAACAGAAGAGCAACTTGTCGTTTATAAAACGCTATACGGTAATTATGACTTGTGGGTAAGACCTCTTGATATGTTCACTGAATCTATCACCATCGATAACCAAGAAGTACCCCGTTTTCGATGGACGCGAGATTCAACCGAATAACACTGGATATTACTAACGATTACCCCTGCTATAATTTAGCAATAATATTCTGTAATTCCGCGGGGGTCATATGACCCTCTGTATCAAAAACATTATTTAGCCGCTCAATCAAACGCCGGAAGCTCTCATCAATTTTTACCCCTTGGTTAAATAGGGCATTAATATTAGTTACACCATCGGTCATAATGGAAGTGAACACGTCCTCCTGTTGCTCCGTTAAATCCAGAAACATCGTTGCCTCATCAACGCGAGCAGACATTGATTCTACCAATTCAGCGCAGCTTGCCATCACTTTTTGATAACCTTCATCCACCTGTTCGACCACATGTTGCATCTTTCGCCCAAGCCCTTGCATCACTTCCTTTTCCATCTCCAGCATTTTACCGCCATCAATAGAATGCACTCTCGCATCCATACCTTGTACCATTGAAACTACATTATCTTTTACTGCACTATAACGTTTTTCATCTTCTGGCATGTTTTTCACTAAAAGTGATACACAACCATAATTGATAATACAACGTCGGCCAAAATCAATATACCGGCCATCATCTTTGAGTTCCCATAACAATCGCGATTCCAGGTCTTTTGCCAGCCCATTCTCTTCAATATTTTTCAGCTCAAAATTACTGCGAATTTGAAGGCTACAATGAATTTGGTAATTAACTAAGGAGCGAAACAACAATTGAGCAAGTTCATCCAAGTTGCAGCATTCATGACAATGTAAAAGAAACTGAACGTTCGCCCCTAAATCACTCGTATCTGACATCGCAGAAAAAGCCATGTCGTTGGCTTGGCGCAAACGGCTTTTCAGCTGTTCATTGGCAATTTTATGGAAAATTTCCTTTTGCAAACGGGCTCTTAACTCCGTCTCCGCCATCGAGGCGTCAACAATATCATCCACCCCTGCATTAAACGCAGTCATTGGATCAACCTGTACACCATCAGGGCAATAGATAATAAGTGACGCTGACTCTAAATCGGAAATATCTCGTAGCATTTCACACTGAGAGGTAACATCACCTTTTTTTGAAGCAACAAGGAATAGAATATCCAGCACATCCAATGCAGGCAGTGTCGCCACTCCATCCGCGGTATCAACGCAGGTTATAATAAAATCATTTTCTAGCGCCACCGCGACGGGCAACTCATCGATACACACCAACAATAGTCTACGTTTTGCTCCTGCCACAATAAATGACCTCCTGTCTGGCCTCCACTTTCACGAATATCGTAAAGGAGTATTATTAGCGTAGAAGCAAAACATCAGACCAACAAGATTAAGAAAGCTATTTTACAGTAAAGAATTACTTGGAAGGCAAGTCTGGGCAGTCCTCAGCAAGACCTGAGGATATAACTCTGGCAGCTACAGCCCTCATCACACCTTTATAACGATCCACTTCACCCTGAGTACAGTTGGTGTTCGTCAACAAGTTAATTGACGCGCTTTCCATTGACCATATCAATGCGTAGTGCACTAGTGGATCCAAATGCCGCCCTTCTACTTCATGGTATTTATCATCAAATAACTCAACAACCTGTCTAATAAGCGCTTCTCTATGCTGAGCCAAAGGTGAGTCAGTACGACGCGCCTCTTCAGTCATCATTCGAACCAAAGGCCCCAAACTTGCGTGATAATCAAAATATAGATCGACACAATTCATAACAAAGTCCGTCAGCGAGCTGGCATTTTGACGTTCAGACTTAAAACGAGCCGTTAACAACTCTGCCGCAAGTTGATAGATGCTTTCTAGCACATCAACTTTGTTTTTAAAATACTTGTAAAATGTACGCCGAGATATGTTGGCGGCTTCTAGCAAATCTTGAACCGTCGTCTCTGTAATACCCTTGCGTGCAAATACGCCGATAGCATTAAACAATACATCCGACTTTGCACCTTGGCCTGGCAAAGGGAAGTTCAGTTGTGTTGTATTATCCCCACGCTCACGCTCAGTTTCTTTTAACAAAGCATCCATAAAATGAGTATCATCATGATCTTTATCGATAACATTGGGTTCTGAGCTTGGTGTTACATCTTCCATCGTAAGCCTCTGTTAGCATTTATAGATTCATCCAACATGTTGTGATGCAGACTACCTGCTATACATAATGAATGGTCTATATATAGTATTAGCAATATTCTACGCAATCAAAAAACATATACAACGCGTTTAACCAAGAATTTACTGATAAATTGGCAATTGCCCTAATGATTATTGTTATAGTTTTGTTAACTGTGAATGACGCACTTGATGCGTCTATTTTTTAACCTTAAACTCTTAACCAAATTTGATAAATCAATAACTATAACTCTAACAACAATAATAATAACAACTCTATGTTAAAAAAGTGGCTACTCTCCCCGCTATCAATCATCACATTTGCTTTTGCACTATGTTTGCCGGCTCTCTTCACAGGGTACTTCGGCGATGACTACATGCATCACGCATTACTACAAGAGAGCACCCCAATACAAAAACCTCACGACCTTTCGTTATTCGGCCTCTTTTCTTTCGTAAATGGAGATGAGACACGCACTCGAGAGCTAATGGACTTAGGGTTGTTGCCCTGGTGGACAAATCCAGATCTAAAATATGCTTTTTGGCGCCCTATTTCTGAAATAACTCACTGGATTGACCATCGGCTTTGGCCTTCTAGCCCGGAGCTAATGCACGTTCAGAATATTCTTTGGTACCTCCTCCTTATCTATTTAGTTTACGTCCTATTTAAAACGTCATTACCAAATACGTCATCCGCATTATCGACAGGTATCCCTATTCTAGCCATGTTCATCTATGGCCTAGATAGTAGCCATGGATTTACCGTTTCCTGGATTGCAAACCGAAATAGTCTAATAGCGGCGACATTTGGCGTAAGTTCACTGATTTTTTATATACGTTGGCATAACAAAGGCCTCCACACTACCTACATTCTCTCATTAGTGTTTCTAAGCCTGTCACTGTTATCCGCTGAATTTGGCATTTCGACATGCGCATATTTAGGGGCCTTTGCCATCTTTATGGACAAAAATGGCCCGGTTAAAGGTTTAACTTACATTGTCCCTCATGCTGCTCTCACTGGGCTATGGTGGTTAACCTATAAGGTGGGGAACTTTGGTGCAGCAAACGCCGATGCTTATTATCTAGACCCTATCGCCTCCCCCTTATTGTTCTTATCTACCCTAGGAGAAAGACTGGTTGCTCTGATTGGCTCTCAGTGGGGGTTAATTCCAGCAGAAGTCTTCGGCTTTATAGGTCCAGGTAATCAGGTTGTTGCTAATGTCTCACTTATCGTAGGGGCAGTATTCATATCCCTGACATTACTATTGTTAACTCCGCTGCTAAAACAATATGCTCACATACGATTTTGGTTTTTTGGAATGTTATTTGCGGCTCTACCTGTCTGCTCAGCCGCCCCCCATGACAGGGTGCTACTGTTCATCGGATTAGGAGGCAGCTATTGCGCAGCAGCCATAATCATCGCGGCATTAAAACATACTCAAGAAGTGTATGGGAACTTAGCCCTGGCGGCGAAGTTAATGGCTTACCCGTTTGCTATAACCCACCTAGTACTTGCCCCACTATTAATGCCGCTAATGTCTTACAGCACAAAAATATGGGGTGCCCAGTTAGATTTAACTCCTGCACTGCTTACGGGAATAAACACAAGCGAAGGTAATATTGAAAACAAACAAATCATCCTATTTAACGTCCCTATAGGGTCTGCACTCGCAATAACAACAACCCGCGTTGTTCGAAACCTTCCATTACCCGATAAGCTTTGGGTGATATCAACAACCAATACGGATACGATGGTTACTCGCATCTCAGATAACCAACTGTTAGCAAGCAAACCCTCCGGGTTTATTACGGGGCCAGAACAAGCCACCCGAAACTTACAATCAAAACCCGTCAGGGTGGGAGATAAAGTTCCCCTTAACGGCATTATTATCGAAATAGTAAAGGTATCCTCATTAGGCCATCCAACAGAAATTTTATTGACGTTTCAAAACTCTCTTGAAGATTCTAATGTAATGTTATTAGACTGGAACATTGAGACTAAACGCTTCGAAGAAATTCATCCTCCGAAGGTCTCGAAGCAGTATATATTTCTAGCTTCTGACAAATAGCGATACTCTTATAGCAGAGCTATTCAAAACTCCCATCAGGCGCAGCCTTATTAATCTACCGCCTCTACCAATCCACTCTAGTTATAGCTCCCTAAATCGCAGGCAATAAAAAACCCCGAACATTGCTGTCCGGGGTTTTTTGGAATAAATGCCCAACAATGACCTACTCTCACATGGGGAAGCCCCACACTACCATCGGCGATACTGCGTTTCACTTC
>MAAC01018562.1_pt1 | contig 58816 bp, 50 predicted proteins | sample 1115981 | NCBI WGS metagenome assembly MAAC01 (sample SAMN04961126, study PRJNA320927) | seawater metagenome | isolation source: sample BD02T64 sea water enriched with oil for 64 days | place: USA:Gulf of Mexico | collected 2013-07-27 | reverse complement strand
TACCCATATTATTGGGTGCCGAAAAGAGAATTAAAAAAATAGCCGATGAATTCTCTCTGGATCTTACAGGATGCGAAATCATGGATGCAAGATCGGAAGAAACAGAAGAGTTAAGAGCCCGTTTTGGGAAGATGTTCTTCGAAAAACGGAAGCGTAAAGGGTTAACCTTGTATGAAGCCACCAAATTAATGCGGGAACGAAATTATTTCGCTTCCGGTATGCTAGAATTAGGAATGGCCGATGCTGCTATTTCTGGTTTAACTAGAAATTATCCAGATACTATTCGTCCAGCATTGCAGGTTCTAGGTAAGGATAAGGATGCTTTACGATTGGTAGGTATGTATGTGGTGATCACTAAAAATGGGCCCTTGTTCTTCGCAGATACAACCATAAATTTTGACCCTACTGCGGAGGAATTGGTGGATATTACCCGACAGGTAGATGAAGCGGTAAAAAGAATGAAGATTAAGCCTGTTATTGCGATGTTGTCCTATTCAAACTTTGGTTCTTCAAGTACTCCAAGTGCTAGTAAAGCTTCACAAGCGGTTGAAATATTACATCGAGATCATCCAGAAGTGTTAGTGGATGGAGAAATGCAAGCCAATTTTGCTTTAGATAATGAGTTGTTAGAAGAGATATTCCCATTCTCTAAATTGGTAAATGAAAAGGTGAATACCTTAATTTTCCCAAACCTTACCGCTGGAAATGTTGCCTATAAAATCACGCAACAATTAGCCTCCACAGATGCTATTGGTCCTATTTTACTCGGAATGGGCAAACCTTTCCATGTTTTACAATTAGGGAGTACGGTACGGGAAATCATCAATATGGTGAAAGTTGCCTGTGTAGATGCTCAAGCTAAAAAATTAAAATGATAGAATTTTTAAAAGGTAGATTAGCCGAAAAAAACCCCAGTTACGCTGTTATTGAATGTAACGGGGTAGGGTATTATGTAAATATTTCATTGAATACTTTCAGTTTATTGGGAGATGAAGAGGTTGTGAGCTTATTTACTCATTTGGCTATTCGGGATGATGCGCATGTGCTTTATGGTTTTGCCGATAAAGAAGAACGTACTTTTTTTAGACAGTTAATTTCAGTTTCGGGAGTCGGAGCTAGTACGGCCCAAATGGTACTCAGTTCGTTGTCTCCAAGTGAGGCAATTTCAGCCATTGCAAATGGGGATGCTGCAACCGTTCAATCGGTCAAAGGAATTGGTACTAAAACAGCTCAAAGAATCATTATTGATTTAAAGGATAAAGTCACTCAGATTGAAGGTGGTTCAGATATTTCTTTAACCGCACACAATACTAGCCGAGAAGAGGCGTTATCTGCATTGTTCGCTCTAGGATTTGATAAGAATAAATCAACCAAAATGGTAGATAACCTAGTGAAAAACAATGGGGAAATGCCCGTGGAGGAATTGGTGAAATTAGCACTGAAAAAACTATAGTTTCGGAGCAATAAATTTAGTGTTGGATAATATTTACGGGATAAGAATTTTACTAGTAGGGTTAGCCATGTTTTTTATGGCTAATTTCTCGGTACAAGCATCAAAGATAGCTTACGAGTATTCGTATGAGGTAATCCCAACAGATTCAGGAGATACCATTGATTTAAAATATCCGTACGAAGACAATAGTGTCAGCCCGTTTAATCAATCCGAATCTCCAATAAATTTAGAAGATCCGGACAATATCACCCAAGAAATTCAATACGATCCTGTTTCTGGAAATTATTATATCGTGACCAAAATTGGGGATACATTGGATTATCGTCCCATTAGCACGATGAATTTCGAGGAATATAAAGAGTATGATTTAAATAAAGCGTTATCTGACTATTGGCGAGAAAAGAATGCGACACTTAGTGAGTTTAGTAAAGATAATCCTAAAAGTAAAGACCTGATTCCAGCTTTAAATATTGATAGCAAGGGATTTGATAATATTTTTGGTGGAAATACTATTGATATTCGTCCAAGTGGATCGGCTCAAGTAAAGTTTGGATTAAAGAATTCCAAAACCCAAAATCCGGCTCTGTCCGAAAGACAGCGGAGTATCACCACTTTTGACTTTGATCAACAAATACAAGTTAACCTGATTGGGAATATTGGCGATAAGTTGAAAATGTCCATCAATTACAATACCGAGGCTACCTTCGATTTCGAAAATCAAGTAAAAATTGATTTTACGGGTTATGATGACGACATTATTCAAAAAATTGAAGCCGGTAACGTAGCTCTCCCATTATCCGGGTCATTAATTACAGGTTCGCAAAGTTTGTTTGGTTTAAAAACCAAATTGAAATTTGGAAGATTAGAAGTAACGAGTGTAATCTCCCAACAAAAAGGTAAAAAAGAAGAGATTGAGGTAAAGGGTGGGGCACAAGTAAAGGAATACGAATTAAAGGCCGATGAATACGATGATAACCGGCATTATTTTATTTCACAATACTTTCGAGATAATTACGAAGAGGCTATGTCTAGTAGTCCTCCTTTTGTATCGTCCAGATTTAATGTAACTCGTATCGAAGTGTGGGTAACTAACAATAATAACACCACTCAAAATACAAGAAACTTAATCGCATTTCAAGATTTAGGAGAAGTGGATGCCACGAAAGTATTCAACCAAGATGGCCGTGGACCTTTGGTTGTTTATTCTAGTTCGGAATATCCAAGTAATAATTCCAATTCCCTGTTTAGTCAAGTTAATATTGACCCCGTGAAAAATTATAACCAAGCTACCCCTGTTCTGGAGGCTATGGGTTATGTGTCGCAAGAAGATTATCAAAAAGTGGGTTTGGCTAGATTACTTGCCGCAAACGATTATTCATTCAATCCTTTGCTTGGAGTGATCTCCTTAAACATGGAAATGCAACCCAATCAGGTGTTGTCAGTAGCCTACCAATATACGTATCAAAATGAAGTGTTTCAAGTAGGTGAGTTTTCTACCGATGTAGCGAACGAAAAAGCCATGATTACCAAAATGTTGAAGAGTTCAAAAATCAATACTCAGGCACCGATGTGGGATTTGATGATGAAGAATGTATATTCGATTGGGGCGTACCAAATTCAAGCGAATAACTTCAAATTTGATATTTGGTATTTGGATAGAAGAACCGGAGTGCCTACCAATTACCTTCCTACAGGGTCTGATTTGGTTTCAGGGATTCCGTTAATTCAAGTAATGGGTTTAGATGTAATGGATCGGAATATGAGAAAAGGTCCGGATGGCGTTTTTGATTTCTTATCCGCCCCAACGCATGTCCCTAATATTAATCCCCGAAATGGTAAGATTTTCTTCCCGGTATTGGAACCGTTTGGAAGTCATATTCATAATATTTCCAATGGAGACGCTGATTTTATTGAGAAATACGCATTCGATTCCTTATATACCAATACACAGCCAGAAGCAAAGGCCAAGTTCCCAAATAAGAATAGATTTTATTTTAAAGGAAAGTATGAATCTTCCGTAAGTAGTGATATCTCAGTGGGCGCCATGCAAATACCAGAAGGTTCGGTAAAGGTAACTGCTGGTGGAAGAGAACTGGTAGAAGGATCTGATTATACCGTAGATTACAATAGAGGTAGAGTGAAAATACTGAATCAAGGTTTATTGGAGTCCGGTATTCCTATCAAAATTTCTTTAGAAAGTAATTCGCTATTTAACATTCAAACCAAAACCATGATGGCGGCTCGTTTTGATTTCAAAATCTCGAAAGATTTCTTAGTTGGGGGTACTATTATGAATTTATCCGAAAGACCATTAACTCAAAAAACGAGTTATGGGGATGAGCCTATTTCAAATACCGTTTGGGGGGTGGATGGAACTTACCGTTCAGAGTCTCAGTTATTAACTCGATTGGTGGATAAGATTCCTGGAATTGATACCAAGGCAAAATCAAATTTTTCCGTAGTAGGTGAATTTGCACAGTTTCTTCCAGGACACTCCAAAGCAATTGGAAAAGATGGAAATTCTTATATTGATGATTTTGAAGGTAGTCAATCCACCATTGAATTAATGACCCAGAGTTCTTGGTCTTTGGCTTCTATTCCTCAAAACCAATCCAATCTGTTTCCAGAAGCTTCTTTGTCTAATAATGTAGCCTTGGGTTTTAATAGAGCTTTATTTTCCTGGTATCAAATTGATCAATTGTTTTTTAGAGATGACTCTAGAACACCTGCGCATATCAAGAATGATCCAACCATGACCAGTAATCACTTTATGCGTGAAATCACCGTGACGGAGGTTTTTGAAAATCAACAAGTTAGTAGTGTTCAAAATCAGAATATACGTACCTTAGATTTGGCCTTTTATCCTTCAGAAAAAGGCCAAAACAACTACGATTTTAACGGGGAAGATTCTATCGGGACAAAATATAGTGAGGGTATTGACCTTAATGATGGGTCTCTTTTAGCTCCTGAAACGAGATGGGGTGGAATTCAACGAAAAATTACCCAACAGAACTTTGAAGCATCCAATATTGAATACATCCAAATTTGGGTAATGGATCCATTTAATGAGGATTATGCGTATTCGGATGACAAGGGTGAAATGTATATCAATTTAGGTTCTATCTCTGAAGATGTGCAACGAGATGGGCAAAACTTTTTTGAAAATGGAATTTCGGTACCACCCACCGATATTGCTACGGAGCCATTTACTTCTAGCTGGGGTAGATACACTCCTGGTAACCAAATTGTAGATGGCTTTGATAATGACCCAGATGCACGGCAATACCAAGATGTGGGTTTAGATGGTTTAAGAGATGGTGAAGAGCAAATATTCTTTTCTAATTATGCTTCTCAGGTAGCCAATATTCCTGTTCTTGCCAATGATATTTCTCAAGATAACTTCCAGTATTTTAAAACAGATGCCTATGATAATGCCGAAGCGGATATTTTAACTCGGTATAAAAAGTTTAATGGGTACGAAGGAAACTCCCCAATTAGTGGTTCCGATGGGGATGCTCTAGGTTCTTCTCGTCCCAATCAAGAGGATATTAATAAGGATAAAAATGTAGATGAAACGGAATCTTATTGGCAGTATAAGATTAAAGTGAGTAAATCTGATTTTAACCGAGATAATGTAGGAAATAACTACATTACAGATGTTCGTACTGCCACCATCCCTACCAAAGATGGCCGGGATAGAGAAATTGATTGGTATCAATTAAAAATCCCAATTCGTCAGGGTATTTCTGTAGGTGGAGCTAGAGATTTCAATTCTATTCGTTTTATGCGGGTGTTCATGAGAGGGTTCGAACATGAAGCGGTGATGCGTTTGGCGCGTTTCGAATTGGTTCGTGGGGAATGGAGAAAGTATGATGGTAGTTTAGAAGATGCCGGTGAATATATTTTAGGAGATGACAATACCAATTTTGATGTATCTGCCGTAAATATTGAGGTGAACTCGTCAAAAATACCCGTTAATTATGTACTACCTCCTGCTATTAATAGAGAAACTAATGTGGGTTCTACGAACCAAAACCAGTTAAATGAGCAGTCTTTAGCGGTTAACTTGTGTGCCTTACCGGATGGAGAAGGTAGAGGGGTGTATAGATCTTTTGATCTCGATATGTTGTCTTATAATACCATTAAGATGTTTGTGCATGCCGAGTCTTATATTGATGAAATGCCGGTAAACGATAATGAATTGGTCGCATTTATGCGCGTAGGAACCGATTTTGAAAATAACTATTACGAATATGAAATCCCGCTAAAAATTACGCCAGAAGGACAATATAATGGGGATGACGACCAACAAAGGTTAATTGTTTGGCCGGAAGCGAATAATATGGAGATTTCTTTAAATGATTTTAAGGACGTCAAGTTAAAAAGAGGCAAGGAAGCTATTTTGGCCGGGGGACTAGCTGATTTCTCAAATCCTTATTCTTTGCAAGTCGGTAAAGCGAGAATAACCATTGTAGGTAATCCAACTTTAAGTGGAGTAAAAACAATCATGTTGGGGGTTCGTAATCCCCGAAAAAAACTAGGCGATGAAACGGATGATGGAGAGGCTAAATGTGCCGAAATTTGGTTTAATGAATTACGTCTTTCTGATTTTGATGACCAAAGTGGATGGGCAGCTATTGTAACTGCAAATGCAAAACTGGCTGACTTTGCCAATGTTTCGGTTTCAGGTAGTATGAGTACTCCAGGATGGGGAAGTATTGAAAAGAAAATTAGTGAACGTCAACGGGAAACTCGTCAAGATTTGGATCTACAAGCCAATGCAGATTTGGGTAAATTCTTTGGTAAGAAATCGGGAATTAAAATTCCAGCTTATGCAGGTTATACTATTGGGATTGTAAAACCTCAATATGCACCATTGGCTCCAGATGTGGAATTTAATACCTACGTGAAAGAAGCATTCCCTGCGGGGAGGCAACAAGATTCGGTACGGAATGTGCAGCAAAGAGTGGTGACTCGAAAGAGTTTGAATTTTACCAATGTACGGAAGGAAAAAACCAATGTTAAGAAAAAACGCCAAGTGTATGATATCTCCAATTTTGCATTGAACTATTCGTTTAATTCTACCGAAATGCATGATTTTGAAACCGAATTCGATAACACAAAAACATATCGGGGTGGATTGGGGTATAATTTCTCTACGTCTCCCAAAAACATTAAACCATTTGCACAAAACAAATTTTTAAATAGTTCCGATTGGTTTGCCTTGGTGAAAGATTTAAACTTTAACCTTTATCCCAAATCTTTCACCTTTTCTACCGATGTAAATCGTCAATATCAAGAATCTCGTACCCGAAACAACAACCCAGAATTGTTGACCGATATTCCAGTTTACGTTAATAAAACCTTCGATTGGAACAGAAAGTATGGATTTCGTTGGGATTTGGCGAAAGGATTAAAAATTGACTTTAACGCAACTAATAAATCTTTAATTGAAGAAACTGCGGAACGTCCGCAAGATGAAGAATATTGGAGAGATACGGTAATGGCAAGTATTAGGGAGTTTGGTAAAACGATGAATTACAATCATGGGTTTAATTTAACGTGGAATGTACCCATTAATAAAATCCCCGTCTTAGATTGGACCAAAACTACTTTCAAGTATGGGTCTACCTATAGTTGGGTTCGAGGACCTTTAATTATTAATGAGGATTCGAATAACACCATTCAAAACACCCAAAACATTCAATTAAATGGATCGTTGAATTTTGTGAACCTATATAATAAATCTAAGTACCTAAAAAGAATCAACTCCAAGCGACCCGGAGCTAAGAAACGAGAAACAGCGGAATCACGTTCTAAAACGGCTAAGTCGGATGCGGATACGGGGAGTGCAAAATCTAAAAAACCTAAAAAGACAGGCCCCCCTGCTTTTGTAGATGCATTTGCCAGAGTATTGATGATGGTGCGAAAAGGGGATGCGAGTTATGGACATACTCAAGGTATTATGCTTCCGGGTTATATCCCACAAACCGAAGCTATGGGGATGAATTCGGATTGGTCTGCTCCAGGATGGGGTTTTGTTTTTGGACAACAAGCGGGTTTTGGAGATTCCGAAGATTACTTGGGTTATGCGGAAAAGAATGAATGGCTCTGGAAGAATCCGGATTTTAATAATCAGTATCGAACCACCACGGGTGAGAAATTAAATTTGAAGTTAACCTTAGAACCTATCCGTGATTTTAGGGTGGAATTAAATACCATGTGGAATGATGTGCAAAGCTATTCTACGTACAATCGATATTACGATGAAATTGAAATTGAGGGTGAGTTGGTGACGGATGTATTTCAAAGAGATAGCCCAATCATGCAAGGTAATTTCACTTCCTCATTCTTTATGTTTGGTACCGCATTTGGTAAGGATGGGGATAATTATATCAGTCAGGCATTTGAACAGTTTTCGGAAAACAGGGTGATAATTTCTAAAAGGTTAGGGGAGGCGTCTATTGCAAAAAATGATACCGCATATTCTGACGGAGCTACCTCAAGTGGTTATTATGATGGTTTTGGACCCAATCATTCCGATGTGTTGATTCCAGCATTTTTGGCGGCATATAGTGGAAAGGATGCCGAGGATTACAGTACAAATATTTTTAGTAAAATTTATATTCCCAATATGCGCTTAACCTATTCTGGGTTGGCTAAAATCCCTGCGTTAAAAAAGAAATTTAGAAATATTAGTATTACTTCGGGCTATAAGTCAGCGTATATAGTGGGTGGATATACCTCAAATGTGCAGTATGATGATAAGCTTGGAACTGGATTTACCTCCGTAAGGGATACGAGTTCCATTAATAATAATTTCACGGCAAAAAACAACTTTAATGGAATTACGATCAACGAGTCGTTTAGTCCTCTTATTGGAATTGATGTTACCTTAAAGAATTCCATTCAAGTGAAATTTGCCTTTAAGAAAAACAGAACTTTAAATTTAAGTACCCGTAGTTTACAAGTATTAGAAATTAGAGGAGAAGAATTAACCATTGGCCTAGGCTATACTTTTAAGAAGTTAAGAGCGCCTTTCCAACCAAAAACCAAGCGAAGAGCCATAAAAAGTGATTTCAAAGTGCGAGGTGATTTTTCCATAAGAAAGAGTTTGAGTATCACTCGTCAGTTGGATACTGAGATTAATCCAAATACGCCTACCAATGGTCAAAATTCATTGTCATTGAAACTGACAGGGGATTACAAATTGAGTTCTAAATTAACTCTTCGTCTCTTCTTTGACTATATCTCGAATACACCAGTGATCTCTCTTTCTTATCCTAATTCGACTACTAACGGTGGATTTAGTATTCGATTTAACTTAAGCGGGTAGGAAAAAATAATACCTTTGGGATTCAAATTTTGAACATAAAAACATTAATATAATTTATCATGGCAATACCTGCAGAATTAAAATACACAAAAGATCACGAATGGATTAAAATGGATGGTGACGTTGCTACTATTGGAATTACCCATTATGCTCAAGGAGAGCTTGGTGATATTGTTTACGTTGAAGTAGACACTGAAGGTGATACTTTGGATAGAGAAGAAACTTTTGGTACTGTGGAAGCGGTTAAAACCGTGTCTGATTTGTATATGCCTTTATCGGGGGAGGTTTTGGAAGTTAACCAAGACCTAGAAGATGCTCCAGAAACGGTTAATTCGGATGCTTTTGGTGCAGGTTGGATGGTGAAGATTAGAATTTCTGAGCCTTCTCAATTAGATGACCTTTTGGATGCAGCAGCTTACGAAGCTTTAATTACAGGTTAACATATAATTTGCTTTGTATTTACAAAAAAACAAAGCCACACTATTCTGGGCACTGCTAATTGCGGTGCTCAGTTTTATTCCTGGAAGGGAATTTCCTAAAGTACATATGTCCAATGCTGATTTAGTCGTACACTTCTTTTTTTATTGTGTTTTTACTTTCCTTTTAATCCTAGGGAATGTGCGTCAAACGCAATTTCCAACATTAAAAAAACATCCCATTTTATTCGCTCTTTCCGTGTCTGTTCCATTCGGAGGTCTGGTGGAAATAATTCAAGGCACGAAGTTTGTTTCTAGGTCCGCAGAGTTAGCCGATTTTTATGCCAACACTGTTGGTGGTATTATAGGTGTAATTCTGTTTTTAATTATTTATGGATCTCCTAAAAACTTTAAGACATGGAACAAAAAAAGTCCTCCAACAAAGATTACAGAAGACAATCACCACAGTATTTCCTGATAGGATTAATTGTGGCCTTAAGCACCACCCTACTCGCATTTGAATATAGATCACCTGTGGAACCCGTAATTGTTTGTAACCCGCTCGGGCAGGTTATTGATATACCGGATGACCTTCCTCCGATAACTTTACGTACACCAAAGACCACACCCCCACCTAAACCTGTGCCTCCCAAACCTTCGGACGAGCCGTTTGTGGAGCCAGATCCAGAGCCACTATTGGAACCGGTGAAACCGGAACCCAAGGTGACGGCTACTATTATTTTCACTCCAGAACCAGAACCGTTTGTGGAAGAAACGATAATGAGGATACCGGAACAGATGCCAGAATTTCCTGGGGGAGAGCCCGCCATGTATCGGTATTTGGGGAGACATACCAATTATCCAAATTTCCCACAAGAAAACGGACTTGAATCCAAACTATTTGTCCAATTCATCGTTAATAAAGATGGTTCTATATCGGAAGTAGAGGTTTTAAATCCGCAGGGATTTGGTTTTGATGAAGAAGCAATTCGTGTTATTTCTAGTATGCCGTTGTGGAAACCTGGAAAACAGGGAGGTAAAAAGGTAGGGGTATATTATGTACTCCCTATTATTTTTACGTTAAAGTAACATAGAGCTGACAAATATTAAAAATATTCTTGCTATTTTAGCAAACTAAAAATTGGATACACATGGAAGTTAAAAAAAATCCAGAAGTTGATGTAAATAAAAAGACGTCTATGTACTTCATGATTGGAGCAGTAGTGGCACTTTCAGTGTTGTTATTGTCCTTTGAATGGAAAACGTATGATGCGCGCCTTCAAGAACTAGGTAAACTAGTATTGGATCAAGAGGATGAAGAAATTATTCCTATTACGCAACAAGAGTTACCTCCACCCCCTCCACCCCCACCACCAGCAACCATTATTGAGATTGTGGAAGATGATGAGGAGATTGAAGAAGAGTTGGAAATTGAGGACTCTGAATCCGATGAAGATGAAATCATTGAGATTGTGGCCGTAGAAGAAGAGGAAGAAGCAGCTGAAGAGGAAATTTTTACAATTGTAGAGACTAATCCTTCCTTTCCTGGTGGGGATGCAAAAATGTATGCCTATCTCGGTAAAAATATGAATTATCCAAATATTGCTCAGGATAACAATATTCAGGGTAGGGTATATGTGTCTTTCGTAGTAGAGAAAAATGGTAAGATTACCGATGTACGTGTTTTACGTGGAATTGGTGGTGGATGTGATGAAGAAGCTATTCGAGTAGTGAAATCAATGCCTACCTGGAGTCCCGGTAAACAACGTGGTAAAGCCGTAAGGGTTCGTTTTAATTTACCTATCGTATTTAAGTTACAATAACTGTAATTTACAAATAGAATGGAAAGCCTTGGCATTAGTTGTCAAGGCTTTTTTACTTTTAGATCTTCAATTTTAGACTATGAACCATACGGAACTACAAGATTGGGTACGCACTGAAATGAGATCAAACCAAGATTTTAGTTCAAATTTTAATGCGTCCGATTTAACAAAAGTATTAACGTGTATAGATTTAACCACCTTACATGCGAACGATAGTCCTGCTTCTGTAAATGCATTTGTAGTTAATGGATTGAAATTACTAAAGAAGAATAATAGGGACAAGGTAGCGGCCATATGTGTTTATTCTAATTTCACCGCTGAAGTATCGAAACTCTTGAAAGGTAGCGAGATTAGCACTGCATGTGTAGCTGCATCTTTCCCTCATGGTCAAGCCAATTTAGAGTCGAAAGTCTTGGAAGTCGCGAACGCTGCGAAGGCAGGGGCCGATGATATAGATGTAGTCATTAATAGAGGGATGGTTCTGGATAATGATTATGAATCCTTAGGGAAAGAAATTAAAGCCTTTGCGAATGCCGCAGGGAAGGCTCATCTCAAGGTCATATTGGAGGTGTGTGAATTAAATCTGGAACAGGTGTATTTGGCCGCTATGGTGGTGATGGAAAATGGCGCTGATTTCATTAAAACATCCACCGGGAAAGGTGTTTCTGGTGCATCTATCGAAGCGAGCCTAGTCATGTGTTTGGCCATTAAGGATCATTTTTTTAATTCACAAAAAATGGTCGGATTTAAGGCGGCTGGTGGTATTTCTAGTTCAAGTGACGCTATGCAATATTGGAATTTGGTACAGCATGTATTGGGTAATAATTGGATGAATAAACGTTATTTTAGAATTGGAGCAAGCAGTTTGTTAAAGAACATTATCGCTGACCTGACATAATCCATTGTATATTTCCATTATGAAAAAAGTTATAATCTGCTTTCTATTTATTTCACTCTACTTGGGATTTACCCAGGTCATGGCACAAAAAACATTGCTACCCTTTGATCCGGTTACTAGTCATGACGCCATGCGCCAATTGTATGAAAGTGATTCAATTATTCATTTGTCTTTTAAACCGCTCCTTTTAAATAAGTCCGATTACGATACCCTGGTCAAAAGAACCAACGACAGATATACCACTAGAGAATATCAAAACTGGATAGGAAGGAAGTTGTTTCGGGAAAACCTTGTGGTAATTGAAGCGGAGGATTTGTACCTGACCTTTGATGTATTAATGAACTTGGAATTAGGGAATGATTTTGAAGACAGTTCGGAAGGTCAGATAACGACTAATACGAGGGCTATATTGGTTCAAGGTAATATTACAGATAAAGTGTATTTCCGGACCGATTTCTATGAAACACAATCCTATTTCCCAAGTTATGTAGACAGTATGATCCGTGCCAGTAACGTAGTTCCAGGTCAAGGAAAAGCAAAGCCTTTCAAATATTCGGGATATGATTACCCGGTAGTTACCGGTATTGTTAATTTCCAAGCCTCCAAGAATGTAAGTGTGCAATTTGGGCAGGATAAAATGTTTATTGGAAATGGATATCGGTCCTTACTGTTATCTGATAATACCGCTCCTTATTTGTTTTTACAGGTAGGGTTGAGTCTATTTGAGAATAAAGTGAATTACCATGCCAATTGGGCGTCACTTCAAAATTTGACTCGGGTTAAGGGAGTGCAATCGACCACTGGGGATGATTTATTTGCTAAAAAACAAGCTAATTTTAATTACCTGACTTTTAAGCCCAGTCCAAAAATTGAAATCGGTTTATTTGAAGGAGTGATATGGGAGCGTTGGAATGAATATACCAAATCCCAAGATTTTGACCCGGTGTTCTTGAATCCTGTTCCTTTTCTAACGACCGCTATAAAGAGTAATGATACCTTGGTGAGCTCCATTTTAGGTTTGAATGCATTTGTAAAACCATTTACCCATGTGGGGTTTTACGGGCAGTTTTCTTACGGCACAAATGGAGGTGGTTCCGGGTTTCAAATAGGAACTAAAATGTACGATGTGCTACAGGTTCAAGGATTGAATCTTCAAGCGGAATTTAATCAGGTAGGGCAAAATATTTATGGCACCCAAAATAACTATGTCGATTACTTTCATTTTAACCAACCCTTGGCATTGCAAAAAATGGAAGATTTTACGGAATTAAATTTCAGGATTAGTTATCGTTATAAGCGTGTTCTGGGTAGCCTTCGAGGGGTTATTGGACATTTAAACAAATCGGCAACTAAACAACATCTGATAGATAATTACGAGGCTAATGTGGCCTATTTGCTTAATCCTATAACAAACCTGATGGTGAATATGGGAGTGAGATACCGAGTGGATTCCTTTGGGCCTAATACCAACTGGGTTTACTTTGGGGTGAAAACAAATTTACGCAACCTTTATTACGATTTTTAATGAGATATACCCATACATATCGTTTTTGGTTGGTGTTGACCATTACTGTTTTAAGTCTAGAGACATTCTCACAAAATAGATTGTACCTTCCTTTTCAAAGGCAAATAAATCTTCCGATTCAAAATAACATGGATACTTTAGGTTCTATGTTTCATCCAGATATTTTCCCGTATCAAACTCAGGATGTAGATAGTGCGGAGTGGTTCCAGCAAGTGTATCAAGCGGACTTTTATACCGATAAGTTTTTATTGGATGTGAAATTGAATAAGAATTCCGTTAAATTTCCGGTTAAGCTGTCTTTAACCCCAGTGGGTGAAGCTTTGGTAGGGTTTGAGTCTGGTAGAGATGCAAAAACGTTTGCCCAAACAGGAATTGGACTTAACTTTTCGGGAATGGTTGGGAAAGTATTGGATGTCAATATTAATTTTATGGGGAGTAATTCCAGTTTCCCAAGTTATGTCGAGAATTATGTGTTTAGAAATAAAGTGGTGCCAGGTCAAGGGTGGGGCTACCGATCTGACTTAGGCTATTACTATAATAATTCAAACGGGTATATTAGTTATTCTCCTATCAAATACTTCAATTTCACATTGGGTAGAGGGAAAAATAAGTTTGGAGAAGGATACCGCTCTTTATTATTAAGTGATGCCAGTACGAATTATAATTACTTTCGAATAACCACAAATATTTGGCGCTTTAAATATGTAAATTTGTTTGCCAAAATGGATGATGTGTATGAGGTGCCTGGAGCACCCGATAACTCTAATGACAAGTATTCTAGTTCCCATTATTTATCTATAAATATTGCTAGAAGATGGAGCGTTGGCCTTTTTGAAAGTATTCAATGGGTGGGGCAGGATTCGGTGGTGGATAGAGGCTTTGACCCTAACTATTTAAATCCAATTATTTTCCTTCGCCCAGTTGAATTTAGTATGGGTTCGGGTGATAATGCATTGATGGGATTAAATGTAAGTTTTAAAGCTTCCAACCAAGTTAAACTGTATAGTCAATTGGTTTTGGACGAATTTAAATTGAGTGAAATAAGAGACAACACGGGATGGTGGGCAAACAAATATGGGGTGCAACTCGGAGTTAAATATTACGATGCTTTTAATATTGATCGATTAACCCTTCAAGGGGAGTTTAATTATGTGAGACCCTATACGTATAGTCATAATCTATCGTCACAAGCATACGGACATATGAATCAACCCTTAGCGCATGCTGCGGGGGCGAACTTTAATGAAGGGGTGTTTTTAGCGAATTACTACATTAATAAATTCTATATTGAATTGAAAACCACTGTGTTAATGCAGGGAATTGATTCGGGTAGTGACACCGTTAGTTATGGTGCTAATATTTTTAAACCGTATGATCAACGACCTTATGATTACGGGGTCGAAGTTGGGCAAGGAGTATCTAGATTGTTAACCACATTTGATTTAAAAGCCTCCTATTTATTAAGTGCAAAAGCCAATATTCGAGCAGAAATTAACCTGTCCACGTATAATGAAACCATTGATGGTGTTTCTCGAAGTATCTTTTGGCCGCGAATTGGAATTCGTACCGGAATATTTAATGAAGATTGGGACTTTTAGTTAATCGATTAGGCTTTCTCCATTCAAGTTGGTGGTTAGCATTTCTGTCATTATATCGAAAAATGGCAACATTGCCTTTAATGTTTCGGCTGCTGTTTTTGGGAAGTCTTTAGCGAGAACCTCTTCGTTACTAAACTCTTTTCCTATTAGAAATTGTTTGTATCGCAATAAATCAATAGCAGGATGTTCTTTATCAAACCCCTTAGGGGCAGTTTTAAGTTGTTCCCCTTGAAGTTCCCCAAAAGTGGATGTAAAGGATTTTGAATTAATAACCCTTCTTAGTTCGGAATCGTCTGTCTCAATGTGTTTTCTGATACGTTGTAAATCTTCTTTTTCAGGAGACCAGAAACCACCCCCAATAAAATGGGAGTCGGGTTGAATGTGAACGTAAAACCCCCCTCTTCTATTGGCTCCAGATCGAACATAACCCAGTCCAAAATTGTTCTTATAGGGATCTTTGTTCTTGCTAAACCGTACATCCTTGTAAATACGTTTGACAGCTTTTTTTCCACTTGGGGTTTCAATTTTGTCAAACTCATTTAATAATTCAAGTACATTATCCGCAAACAAAATGATGTCTTCATGTGCAGAAGTATAGGTGGATTTGTTTTCGGCAAACCAATCCCTATTGTTATTCTTAGAAAGGTCTTTTAAAAACTGAATGGTGCTTTTGGAAATGGCCATGGTGTACTTCGTATTTTTTGCTAAAGTAAGAATTATTAGACCAATTATATATTCTGAAATAAATGTGGATATATTTTCGTTAACCTAGGTATTCCAATCGGATGCCAGTATACTTTTGTTGAAAATACATCAAATGCGTCACATCATTTTTATCTTCTTTATTGGACTAATTACACCGGTTTTTGGACAAGAGCTAACCCATTTAGTGGAATACTACGACAAGGCTGAAACTCAAAAACGTAGTGAGGGTGATTTACTAGACGGGAAAGAATCCGGTTTATGGACCTATTGGTACCCTTCGGGGAAAGTGAGTGAGGAAACCGAATATCGGAGGGGATTCGTAAATGGGAAACAAATTCTGTTTTACGAAAACGGACATAAGGAAGTTGAAAACTACTATAAAAGAGGTGTTAGAGATAGTGTTTACCTCGCATGGTATGAGAATGGAACCAAAAGAGAAGAAGGGTTCTTTAAAAAAGATGCCTGTGATTCCCTATGGAGGTTCTGGACTCCTGCAGGAAAATTGTGGAAAACGGAAAATTGCGTGGAAGGAGCTCGTCAAATAATTGATTTTTGGGACGTGGATGGAGAACAGATTGTGGTTTCCGGTTCGGGTAAGGTTAGATATTATTATGCAGGAGGCGAATTAAAGGAGGAGTCCTCTATTTTAGTAGGAGTTCGTAATGGCGGAACAAAAAAGTACTTTGAATCCGGACAAGCTAAATACCAAGGCGAATTTGCCGATGGTGCTCTTTCGGGTGCATGGACCTATTGGTATGAAGGTGGGGATATATGGAAAAAGATGAATTTTGTAAATGGTAAGATTGAGGGTGCCTACGAGTTGTTTTTTAAGAACGGACAATTGAGTCATACGGGTCAGTATAAAAATAACTTTAGAAATGGAGCTTGGGAGGCTTTTTTCGATAATGGAGATAAAGACTGGACGGGAGAATATGTGGAAGGGAAAGAGGATGGCCATTGGGAAGTCTATTTCTCAAATGGGAATAAGGAGTCGGAAGGTGAGTATGTGAATGGTGAAAAAAATGGTACTTGGAGTTTTTACTTTGAAAGTGGTAAACTGTTTAGAACAGGTACTTACCTATCGAATTTGGAAGAAGGCGAATGGACGAGTTACTGGGAAAATGCGCAGGTTTTTACCCAAGGATCTTATCAATTAGGAAAAGAAGAAGGAGCCTGGATCTCTTATTTCGAGACCGGTAAACTAAAGGATAAAGGAAGCTTTAAAGCCGGAAAGTTAGATGGAGATTGGGAAGGTTGGTTTGAAGCGGGGTATCCCAAATATGCGGGGCCATGGAATAATGGTGTCCGTACCGGTGAGTGGACGTTTTGGTATCCTAAATCCGTAAAGCGTGAACAGGGTCTGTTTAAAGACAACCTGAAAGATGGAAAGTGGGAGTATTTTACGGAATACGGGAAGTTGGAATCTGCCGGTGCGTATGTAGCGGGTTCAAAAACAAGTAAGTGGATTTTCAACTATCCGCAAGGACAGATAAAGCGAGAGCAATATTTTAAAAATGATCGCCCCAATGGAAGTTGTAAAGTGTACAATGAAAAAGGGATTCTGGTGAATCATAGCTCGTATAAAAACGGCCGATTAAATGGGAAGTATGAGATTTTTGGTGAAGATGGAAAACCATTAAAAACCGTGGTGTTTAAAAATGGGGTGAAAATTAAATAGCAAAAATTTGAGTTTCTCGGAAATTCTTAAGAATTGGATATTTAACTCCACTTAAAACCTACCACTCTTTTGCTTATACTTTGGGTAGCAAAAAGGTGTATTGTCCTTTTCGTGACATCTGTACAACTGGAAAAAAAAGTAATTATTACTATAAATGAAACTTTTATGAGTAAGTCCCGTAAACTAAGGAAGTTTAGTTTAGATAAGTTATTACAGACAGATAGTCATTACGTAATAACATGGGTGAAAGGGAAAAAAGGGGAATCGAGAGGTTTCCCTTTTTTATGGTTAACGAATTTTGAAAAGGGATACTGAAAACAGCAGTCCCCGGAGGTAAATCCCCGAATAAAAAGTGTTTGAGTAAATAGGAAGAACATTTTTGTCTTTTCGTTGATCAAAACGAAACTTTAAGGAAAATCCATCGTATATACTAATGTTTAGGTTTGTTATTACTATAGAATTTGGTTCTTAGTAGTTTCATGAGTGAAAGGAGTGAAAGAGGAGTTAAGGAGCTCCTCTTTCTTTATTTAATCTCCTTGGATACGGTAAGCTCTCATGAGCGAAAGTGGTTTTGTTTAAGTTTATTTACCCCCCCCCATTCAAATTATTTAGTTTTTAATGAATTTTGAGTTATTTCTCGATACATTTTTCGATTTCTAAAAATGTCAGCCGCTAAATAAATAGCGTTTCTAAAACTCATAGGGTCCGCTTCATTTTTTCCAGCAATATCAAAAGCAGTACCATGATCTGGTGAAGTTCTTACAATGGGTAATCCCGCAGTAAAATTCACGCCTTCATTGTTAGATATTGTTTTGAAGGGAATCAATCCTTGGTCATGATACATGGCCAAAACACCGTCAAATTTTTTGAATTGACCAGAGCCAAAAAAGCCATCGCTGGCAAAAGGGCCTATGGCAATATTGTTATTTGAATTAAATTCCTCTAGGGCAGGAATAATGGTATCTAGTTCTTCTTTACCAATTACGCCATTATCACCCGCATGTGGATTTAATCCAAGTACAGCGATTTTAGGTTGGTGAATATTGAAATCTTGAACCAAGCTTTTTCTAAATACTTCTAAAGTATCCACAATTTTCTTTTTGGTAAGAACAGTTGAAACCTCTTTAAGAGGTATGTGACCCGTAACGACACCCACTCTTAGATTGTTGTGGACCATCATCATTAACGGAGTTTCTTCCCCCGCATAATTGGCTAAATACTCCGTGTGCCCCTTTATGTTTTCATCTTCCCAAGGAATATTTTGTTTGTGTATGGGGGCAGTTACCAAAACATCCGCATGATTGGCCGCTAGGGCATCCGTGGCACTTTTTATGGATTCATAGGCAAGTTTACCGGCTTCTGGTGTGACGTTTCCAAATTTTATGTCCACTTCGGTATCGGTAATTTCGATTAGGTTTACCTTTTTTGCATTGAACTTCAAATGATTTTGAATCATATGAAAGCTGAAGTCTTGAGTCCCTAATTGCTTTCGGTATGCTTTTGATGTTGCTGGATTGCCATAAACTAATGGCGTAAATGATTCAAACATTCTAGTATCTAAAAATGATTTGATCAACACTTCTAATCCAATTCCGTTAATGTCGCCACACGAAATTGCTACCTTAATCTTATCTGAACCTTTCTTCATGATTATTTGCCTTGAGTTTAGAATCGAATAATTTTCCATTCTACGGTACAAAAATAGCCATCCGTGTAAAATGTATCGTACTTTAGAGCAACCTAAATTTGGTGATTGGCGTCTTTACCTTCTGGTAAAGTGATGGTGAAAAGTTTAGGATAAACTATACCTTTGTATAGGATTCTACGTTAACCTCCATGTAAGGAAAGAATGAGGAAGATTTTAATTGGATTGTTTTTCTTTTTGGGGCTCGCCTCTATCAAGTCGTTTGCTACTCATAATCGGGCGGGTGAAATTTCCTATGAACATGTTTCCGGCTTTACATACCGAATTACCGTTACCACTTATACCGATCTACAGTCTTTTACTGCCGATAGATGTGAGCTAGAAGTTTTTTTTGGGGATGGTTCGAGTACTTTTCTGCCTCGGGTAAATGGATCTCCGTGTACTGGAAATTTCCCGCAATGTTTACATTGTGGAGACGCTATTTCGCTAGGGGTGAGTGGTACAAAGTTAAATCAATATGTAGGGGAACATACTTTTCCGGGAACTGGGTCTTATCGCATAACCATGGAAGACCCGAATAGAAATTCTGGGGTAGTGAATATTCCTAATTCTATAGATGTGGTGTTTTTTGTATATGCCGAGCTTATTATTTTTCCATCTGGAGTTCCCAATTCATCTCCTTATTTACACTATCCTCCAATTGATAATGGGTGTTTAAATGAGCTGTATAAACACAATCCAGGAGCGGTAGACCAGGATATTTCTAATAATGGTGAAAGTGATAGTTTATCTTATTCTTTGGTCGCTTGCCTAGGTAATGGTGGGGCTACTATCCCTAGTTATACTCTTCCTGATCAATGGCCTGCGGGACCCAATAATAATATTACGATAGATCCAGTAACAGGAACTATTATTTGGGACAGCCCTAAAATTGCTGGGGAATATAATGTGGCGATATTGATAGAAGAATGGCGGAGGTTTGGTAATAATAAAATTAAAGTAGGGAGTATTCTACGCGATTTGCAAATCACTATTGCCAGTTGTACCGAAAATTCCCCTCCTCATATCGTACCCATTAATGACACCTGTGTAACGGCTACGGAAGTTTTGTTAAAAAGTATTACGGCTCTTGATAATGATTTTATTCAGGGTCAATATCAAAGAGTGGAGCTTCAGGCTAAAGGGGACCCTTTTGAAGTTCAGGGGAACCAGGCAACATTTCCTAGAAAGTCGGATGAAAGGGAAGTCACCCAAGAGTTTAGATGGGCGACCCAATGTAACCATATCCGTGCTTACCCTTATTTTGTCGTTTTTCGTGCAGGCGATAATGGTGCCCCCGTAAACTTGGTAGATTATCTGGACTGGCGGATAGAAGTCAATGGTCCTGCACCCACGGATGTGTCTTCTCAAGCCGAAGGTTCTAGTATACGTGTTTCTTGGGGGTATAATACATGTACCAATGCTTCGGGTTATAGGGTGTACAGAAAATTGGACTCCATTGGATATGTGGCGCCTAATTGTGAAACGGGAATTCCGGCATCTACCGGGTATCAATTGGTCGGGAGTACGGTGGGGCCATCATCTACTACATTTGTGGATGATGGAAATGGAAAAGGGTTAACAATTGGACTTAAATACTGTTATATGGTATATGCCTATTTTGAGGATGGTGCGGAAAGTTATCCATCCCTAGAAACGTGTGCCTCATTACGCAAGGAGGTACCCATAATTACTCGAGTAAGTGTAAATAATACAAATACAACTTCGGGATCGGATACCATTAAATGGGCGAAACCTATGGAAGTTGATTCGAATTTATTTCCAGGGCCTTATGGGTATAAGGTTTTACGAGGGAGTGTTTCGGCCAGTTTTACTGAGGTATTTGTGTCCAGTTTGAATTTCGATTTAAATGTAATTGATACGGTTTTTATTGATTCCAATTTAAATACTACCGATATACAGTATCGGTATAAAATTGAACTCTATAGCGGGAGTGATTTAGTGGGGCCATCCAGTGTGGCAACGTCCCCGTATTTACATACACAACCTCTTGATAATCGATTGAAGCTGACATTAGATATTGACGTTCCTTGGAAAAATGAACAAATGATTATTTTTAAAGAAGATGGAAATGGTCATTTTAATTTTCTGGATACCGCATACCAGATGAACTATACCGATTCATTTTTAATTAATGGAAATGAATACTGTTATTATATTACAACAGTAGGTGAGTACCATGATAACTCTATTGAAAGTCCCTTATTAAATAATTCTCAAATTATTTGTGGAACCCCTAAGGATGAACAAGCTCCTTGTGGACCCGAAGAATTAGATATAGATTCTTCATGTGAGTTGTTTTACAATGATTTATCGTGGTTGAATCCAAATGATATTTGTGATACCACGGATGATGTGGTAAGCTATAATATTTATTTCCGCCCTTTTGAAGAAGGAGAATCACAAATAATTACCACGGTGAATGGTGCTGAAAATACTTCTATTCAGTTTACAGAATTAGAATCCGTAGCTGGATGTTATAATGTAAGTGCCGTGGATTCGTTTAATAATGAAAGTGAATTAAGTAACACGGTGTGTGTGGATAATTGTCCCTACTACGAATTGCCCAATATTTTCACCCCAGGGAAAGACGGTTACAACGACTATTTTGTTCCCTTAAAAGGGTGGAGGTATGTTCAGGAAGTGGATATGCATGTATACAATAGATGGGGCGAAGAACTCTATACGACAAAAGATCCTGGTTTGGGATGGAATGGGAATACGAATGAAGATGTTGTGGTAACCAATGGGGTATACTTTTACGTATGTACCGTGTATGAAATAAGATTAAGTGGAATTGTAGAGCGAGTTCTCAAAGGAACCGTAACTTTGCTTCGAGAAGAATCGGGGGAACCCAGTAATTAGCAAATTATGTTTACAGGAATTATAGAGGAGCTGGCTGTAGTTGTCGCTCTTCAACAAGATCAAGAAAATCTTCATATCACCCTAAAATCTAAAATTACTTCAGAACTGAAAATTGACCAAAGTGTAGCCCATAATGGGGTGTGTTTAACGGTGGTCCAAATTGATGGCGAGAACTATACGGTTACGGCTATAAAAGAAACTTTAGACAAAGCAAATATTGGTGATTTGACCGTGGGTGACAAAGTGAATATTGAACGTAGCATGGTGATGAACGGTCGTATTGATGGGCATATTGTACAAGGTCATGTGGATCAAACAGCTAATGTATCCGCTATTTCGGAAGAGAGTGGAAGTTGGAAGTATGCATTCGATTACGATCAAAACCAAGGAAATTTAACGGTATCCAAGGGTTCAATTACCATTAACGGTGTTAGCCTAACCGTGGTAGATTCTTCTCCTGGACATGTAAGTGTGGCTATTATTCCATTCACGATTGAGCATACCAATTTTCATTCTTTTAAAGAAGGAACGCGTGTGAATCTTGAATTTGATGTAATTGGTAAATATGTAGCTACCTATATGGCTAACATTAAAGCTTAGAATAATTTTTTAATGAAATGAAAAAGTTATTTAGTTTACTTGGACTCATTAAAGGGTATAAACTATCCGCATTTTTAAATGTGGTTCTCAATTTATTATCCGTCATATTTGGACTGTTTTCTTTAGGGATGTTAGCCCCATTCTTGAATCTGATATTTTTAAAAACAGATGGAGAATATGCGGAGTATCTAGAAAAAGTTCCCGAAGCTCTATCGTGGTCAGGTGTAAATGCGGACCTGATTGTAGATCATTTTTATTATTTCATGGCCGATTTAATTGTGAGTGATCCGCAAGGTGGTAAAATGAATGCACTGGTTCTTATTTGTATTCTGATTATTACCTTCATCTTTCTGAAAAATTTGACACGGTACTTTTCCTATTTCTTTCTTGCCATTGTAAGAACAGGAGTAATGAGAGACCTAAGGGATAGTGTGTTTAATAAAGTAGTTGGTTTGCCAATTTCGTACTTTAATGAAGAGAAAAAAGGGGACATTATGTCCCGGATGACCAATGATGTTCAGGAGGTAGAATGGACGATAATGACCTCTTTAGAAATGATGTTTAGGGACCCGTTTTCCATTATCGTTTATTTAATTACCCTGGTGATGATAAGTCCGGAATTAACCTTGTTTGTGGTTTTGATTTTACCTGTTTCAGGTTTTATCGTTGGAAGTATTGGAAAGTCCCTAAAAAAGACTTCAGATGATGGCCAAGAGCAAATGGGTGGGTTAGTCGCTATGATGGAGGAAACCATTTCTGGGTTACGAATCATTAAGGCGTTTACAGCCGAAAAATTAACGATAAGTAAGTTCTCTCGGCAAAATGAAAGTTACACCCAGTTGATGATCAAGATGTATAGGAAACGCGATTTGGCATCTCCGGTAAGTGAATTCTTAGGGGTTTTGATTTTGGTTTTTGTCATCTGGTATGGCGGACGCCTGATACTCCTTAATGCAGAAAGTGCCTTATCGGCATCTCAGTTCATCGTATATATAGTCATCTTTACCCAAGTAATTCCTCCCGTAAAATCGTTTACCGTTGCTATTTATAATGTGCAAAAAGGGAGAGCGTCTTTGGATCGAATTGATAAAATATTACTGGCCGAAAATGTGATAGTCAATCCTTCTAAGCCAATTCAAAAACGATCCTTTGAAAAGGAAGTAGAATATGCTGCTGTGCGTTTTAAATACCAAGAGGAGGAGGTGCTCAAAGGAATATCCTTCAAGGTGTCAAAAGGACAAACCATTGCCTTAGTGGGGCCATCTGGTAGTGGGAAGTCGACTATTGCCGATTTATTACCTCGTTTTTATGATGTAACGGAAGGGATGATTTCCATTGATGGAATTTCTACCAAAGAAATGAAGGTAGAGGAATTAAGAAGTCTGATTGGTATGGTGACTCAGCAAAGCATCTTGTTTAACGATACGGTACAGGGAAATATTCTCGTTGGAAATCCAAATGCCTCGTTTGAAGAGGTTCAGGAGGCCGCTAAGGTTGCCAATGCGCACGATTTTATTATGAGCCTTCCTGGGGGTTACGATTATAATGTGGGCGATGGAGGGACAAAACTTTCGGGTGGACAAAAACAACGATTGAGTATTGCAAGGGCCATTCTCAATAATCCGCCAATTTTAATATTAGATGAAGCTACGAGTTCTTTGGATACCGAAAGTGAAAAATTAGTTCAAGAAGCCTTGGATCAGTTAATGAAATCAAGAACTTCTATTGTTATTGCCCATCGATTGTCAACAATTGTTAATGCGGATTGTATTTTCGTTATCGAAAAAGGTCGTATTATTGAGCAAGGAACACATGTTAACCTATTAGAAAACAGTGTGACATATAAAAAATTATACGAGCTTCAATCCTATAATAAAAACAATTAATATGAAAAAAACAATTACCTCATTACTCCTGCTAACCTCCTTCGTTTCAATGGCACAAATCACCATTGATTCCACAGATATTGGAATGATTGGCGATCAGGTTATTAATTTAAGCGATGTTGCCGTGTCTGGTATTTCCGTATTGCCTGCATCTACAAATGCGCAAACATTTGACTACTCAAGTTTGGGTTTTTCCGGAATTGATACGTTAAGTTTTATGGACCCTACCGGTATGATGGGGGCTTCTAATTTTCCAAATTCGAATTTGGTATTAAGCGCTTCCGGGGGTGATTTGACCTATCTCATTAAAACCCAGTCATCTGCTGTGGTTGATGGTGTTTATGGAGATCCCATGGATGTAGGGGTGGTAAGTGCAATTAACTTTAATCCGAATGTATTGTTAAGTCCGTTTCCATTAACCTTGGGCACTAATTATGGTTCTTCTCAAATTATTGATACCATTGTTGCGGATACTTTTACGGGAATTTTTGATTCTTTGAGATTGAAAAGAGTTACTAATATTTCAAGTGTAGTTGATGCTTTCGGAACATTGAATTTGCCAAATGGAAACTATAATGTACTCAGACAGCATGATGTTGAGGTTGCATCTGATACCGTATGGGGAAAACTATTCGGTTCTTGGCAAGAGGTTCAAGCGGCAACGGGTTCTAAAGATTATTATAAATTTTTGGCCAAAGGAAAATCGTATTACGTATTACAGGTGGAAGCCGCTCAAAATGGGAGTGTGATAAAGGCCGATTTTCAAGCAGGAAACAGCCTTCTAGCAGGTGTTTCGGCCAAAACTAATGTGGATTGTAATGGCGGTTCTAATGGAATGGTAGCGGTTGCTGTAATTGGTGGAACAGTTCCATATACCTATACTTGGAGTACTGGGGCATCTTCTCAAATGATTTCTAATTTGGGTGCTGGAAGTTATTCCGTTACCGTAACCGATGCTGCTAGTAATACGTACTCCTTAAGTATGTTTGTTTCACAGCCGGATACTATTGGCATAGTTTCTACTTCGATTGGGCATGATGATGGTACCGATAATGGTTTTGTTGATATTGCTGTATCTGGAGGAACGCCTTCTTTTGTTTACTCTTGGTCAAACGGAGTTACCACAAAAAATGTTAGTAATCTAACAAGTGGTACGTATACCGTAACTGTATTTGATAATAATGGTTGCTCTAATACGGAAGAATTTATTGTGGACGATTTAACCTCTGTTTATGACTTGAATTCCAATGGTTCCGTGTCCTTATATCCAAATCCTACTTCGGGAACATTTACCCTAAATACACGGGACTCATGGAGTATAAAAATATTTTCCCTGGATGGTAAATTAGTTTTAGAAGAGCAAGGGAAGGGGACTAAACAAATAGGAATGCCTACCGATAAAAAGGGGTTGTTTGTTGTTCATGTAAACGTTGATGGAACTGTGTTCCAAACAAAGTTACAGGTACAATAAACTCAAAACAAAGAACAAAAAAATGGGGTTGTGTAAATACACAACCCCATTTTTCATATTCACCCATTTTAAAGATTAACAGTATCTCAACTATAACGTCTTTTGGTTCAGTAGATGGATATTTCAAATATAGGTTAAGCAAATCATTTGGGGTAATATTAACGGGGTTGTTCTTAGGGTTATAAATTAATTTTATCCATTTAAAATAATGATTAATAGTCGTTTGTGGCTTTAGTGCATTAGAGTTATAATAATTAGAAATTGCTTAAATTATTTAGACTCACCTTTAAAACCGGGATGTTTTCAAGTCTTGCCTTTGCCCATAAATAGTAAGGGTAATAGTTTTCCGTGTATTTCTGTCCGGAGGGTAGGGTATAGCTAGATCTTGAAAAACAGGAGATAATATGGGTGAAAAGCTCTTTTTTATTGAGTTCGTCTTTTACGAACTTGTCAAAAATTTGTTTTAAACCTTTTTCAAATACATATTCACCCTGGTTTAAATCAGATTGGCTTTCAATTTTCCTTAAGGTATCTTCCATCCCTTGTGCATTGTTTTCATCGGTTTGAATAAGGAGATTAAAAAATAAGGAATCTTGGTAAATATCTCGTCTGGTATTTAATGCTTCTGTGGCTAAAATTAAATGGACATAGTTTTTACCTTGAGAGTTATTGCCCAAATAGTAGTGGGCCATTTTTAGGGCAGAAAAAATGGTCAATTTCATGTCTTCAGAAAGATGGCTATTTAGTTTTTTTAAGCCAAGTTCAACCTCCTTTATTTTCATCTTTAGTCTAACATGATCGCCTAAATAGGTGTATGCCATGGTTTCGTAATTGGCAGAGTAATAAAACAATTTTATTTTTATATTAGGGTCTGTCCCAAACTTTCCTTTGCTAAAATCTAGTTTTAATTTCTTTATAAGTTTAATTAATTCATCAAATCGACCAAGACAGATACAACTTGTTAAATGCTCAAAATAGGCCTGTAGGCATTCGTTTGCTTCATTAATGACTACCACATCTTCTATGATAAGTTTTGTGAGTTTGTATTGGGCAATCACATCTTGAGTAAGGCATAAATGAATAGCCTTGGCCATTCTCTTATAATAGAGGGTTCTTTTTGGAGGTTCAATGTCATCATGCGGGTTTTTGAAATCAATTAAGGAGGAGACCTCTAAATCATGTATGTATCCTCGAGTTAATTTCTCTTGATTAAGTTCATGATACCAATTAGACGCATCTAAATAGGTCTTGTACTTTTCCATCGTTTCTTTTTCTAATTCGGATGTCAATACATAGTCTTCCTTCGTAAAGGAATTGAGACGGGAACCAAGAATTTTTTTCCATTCTAGAATTTGGATAATGTATCCAAAGCGTTCATGTTTATTCGCTAACTTCTCTACTTTTTCCAACTCTTTCCATGCTTCTTTTTCTAAGGGTCTATTGTAAAGAATTTCTACATGATGGAGTCCCTTGGATATTTGAGAGTCAATGGTGTTAGAGCTTTTAACCAAGGATTCCAATATACTATTGTATAAATAGTTTCTTCTTTGAATTTCGTTATTGTCCTTTTTTTGAATTCCTTCTGATTTACCAGATCTAATGTCATTAAAAAGTTTGTAATAACTAGGGTTGTTATCTTTTGTTATAGAAAGGCTGAAAGCTCGTAATTCTCCCTGGGAAAGGGATTGAATGAGTTTTTCTAGAGATAATTTTGGCATGGCAAAGTTTAGTTTGAGTATGTAAAGGTAATAGATTACCTAATTTTTGGAGTCTTTTGAAAGCAAGAAAAATTATGCCTGAATAAACTTTCATACTTTTGATGAAACTGTTATTTATGAAAAACTCTTTAGGAGTCTTGTTTTTGTGTATGGTGCTCGGTGGCTGTTTGAATTATGCCAGTAACAAAAAAGACATAGCCCCGATAATGGTTGGAGAAACTCCGCCCGTGTATGATTCGGTTTTGGCAAAAAGTTATGAAGCGGATGAATATGGGATGAAAAAATATGTTATCGCTTTTTTAAAAACGGGTGCGAATAAGGATACCAATAAATTGTATCGAGCGGAAATTTTTCGATTGCACATGGAAAATATTACTCGTATGGCTGAAAATGGGGACTTGGTGTTGGCGGGACCTTTTTTAGATAATGAAGAGTTGCGAGGGTTGTATGTGTTTAATGTGGAAACTGTTTTGGAAGCAGAGGCCTTAACGAATTCGGATCCAGCGGTTCAATCTGGTTTTTTGAAAATGGAGTTGGTTCCGTGGTATGGAAGTGCGGGGTTGATGGGATTAAATGATTTGCATAAAAGGGTGAGTAAGCCTGAAAATAGCTTAGATTAAAAACGCATGGGAAAATTAAAGTTGGTGGATGCGTATGTTTTAAAACATGAAAAATGGTCGCAGGCTTTAGACTTGTTAAGAGAGTCTATTTTGCTTGTGGGTATGGAAGAGTGTTATAAATGGAGCGCCCCCGTATATGCCTTCAAAAAGAAAAATGTAGTTGGTTTGGGTGCCTTTAAGAACCATTTTGGGGTTTGGTTTTTTAATGGTGTTCTCTTAAAAGATGTTTCTGAAAAATTGCATAATGCGCAAGAAGGAAAAACCACTGCAATGCGTCAATGGCGCTTTCATAGCCTAGAGGAGGTGGTTGAAAATTTGGAAGAAATCGAAATGTATTTAAGAGAGTCTATGGCTAATGTAGAGGTTGGTAACGTAATGATGCCTCGGATCAAAAAGGTGTTGATTATTCCGCAAGAACTCGAAGATGAATTTCAAAAGGTTACGGGTTTGAAATCTGCTTTTGATGAATTAAACTTGACCAAAAAGCGGGAGTTTGTGGCACATCTTGATTCTGCAAAAAGGGAGAAAACAAAAATAGACCGGTTGAATAAAATTGTGCCAATGATATGGGAAGGGAAGGGGTTAAATGATAAGTATAGAAAGTAAAAAGGGGACGAATCCCCTTTTCTTATTATTTAACTCTCTTAATACTGCAGCCTAGTGCCTTGGTAGTTGCAGGTGATATCTTTTTGCCCATTGCTAAATTATTTAGGGCGTCCATCGCATAGGTATGAGTAACCGCATTCTGATCTTTGTGGTTGTCATCAATTGCGCCCCGATAAACCAATGAACTTTTTTCATTAAATAAATACACCTGAGGAGTTGCTTTTGCTCCAAATGCATTGGCTATTTTGGAATTAGGATCAATCGCATAAGAGAAATCGTAATGCATTTCTTTCGCATGCCGATTCATCTCACTTAAAGAGGCTTCCCCTGTGCGTCTGGCTTCGTTGGAGTTTAAGAGTACAAACCCAATCTTGTTTTCATCACAAAAACTAGCTAATGCAGGATACCTATTTTCCCAAGCAATAACAAATGGGCAGGTATTAGATGAGAAAATAATCAGAAGACCGTTCTCCTTTGCAAAGGAGTTTAACGGAGTTTCATCCCCATTTAAATGGGTGACAGGAAATTGTAAGGCTTCACTTGTTTGTCCTATAGCAAGATGTTCGTTATGGGTTGAAACAAACGCATAACCTAGGAAGGAAATCGCAAGAACAACCAGTAAAGTTATTTTTTTCATGATTTTTATAATGGAATGTTACCGTGTTTTTTCTTTGGTAAGGAAACGACTTTATTTTCTAGACTTTCAAAAGCGATGATTAGTTTTTCACGGGTATCTTCCGGTAAAATAACATCGTCTACATACCCCCTTGCAGCAGCTCGGTAAGGATGGGCAAATTCTTCCGCATATTCGGCTTCTTTTTGTTTCCAAATTGCCTCAGGATCAGTAGCGTTTTTGATCTCATTTCTGAAAATAATTTCCGCAGCACCTTTGGCTCCCATAACTGCAATCTCAGCTCCGGGCCATGCAAAATTGAAATCAGCTCCAATATGTTTGGAGTTCATTACATCATATGCACCCCCATATGCTTTACGGGTAATGACTGTAATTCTAGGTACAGTAGCTTCGCAAAAAGCATACAGTAACTTGGCTCCGTTGGTAATGATGGCGTTCCATTCCTGGTCCGTTCCAGGTAAAAAACCGGGTACATCTTCTAGCACTAATAACGGAATATTAAATGCATCACAGAAACGTACAAATCGGGCTGCTTTTGTAGATGATTTGATATCCAGTACACCAGCCAGTACTGCAGGTTGATTCGCTATAATGCCAAGAGACTTACCTCCTAAACGGGCAAAACCAACGACAATATTCTCTGCGTAATCTTTATGGATTTCATAAAAGGAATCATAATCCACTATTCCTTGAATCACCTCATGAATATCATAAGGTTGATTGGCGTTTTCAGGAACAATAGTTTTTAACTCTTCTCTTTTTTCATTTCCAAATTTGTAAGGAACAGAAGGGGCTTTTTCTTCGCAGTTTTGAGGAATGTAGGAAAGTAAGTTTCTTAACTTTTCAAAAGCTTCAATTTCATTTGCGGCTGTGATTTGACTTACACCCGACTTCATAGAATGCGCAGAGGCACCACCCAGATCTTCCGAAGAAACAACTTCATGCGTTACGGTCTTAACTACGTTAGGCCCGGTAACAAACATGTAGGAGGTGTTTTCTACCATCATGATGAAATCTGTAAGAGCTGGTGAGTACACTGCACCACCCGCACAAGGGCCCATAATTGCAGAAAGTTGAGGGATAACACCACTCGCTAAAGTGTTTTTGTAAAAGATATCGGCATAACCACCCAAAGAAACCACTCCCTCCTGAATACGAGCTCCCCCGGAATCATTTAAACCAATAATAGGCGCTCCATTTCGCATCGCAAGATCCATCACTTTCACAATTTTTTCAGCATGTGCTTCCGCTAAGGAACCTCCCAGTACCGTGAAGTCTTGAGAGAAAACATATACCAATCGATCGTTTATTTTACCGTATCCGGTAACCACGCCATCACCCAAAAATTTCTGTTTGTCTAATCCAAAAAGGGAGGATCTATGAGTCACCAATTGACCCAGTTCTTGAAATGTTCCTTCGTCTAGTAAAAATTGTACACGTTCTCGTGCCGTTAATTTACCTTTTTTATGTTGGGTGTCAATTCTCTTTTGGCCGCCCCCTAAAAGAGCTTCCTTTTTTATATCTAGTAATCTTTTAGATTTATCGTCCATTGATCAGGTGTGTTTATTCAAAAATGTGATTTCCAATTTACTTGGGAAATTGGTTTTCAAAGATAGAAAATGAGTGTAAATGAACCCTTTTTTAAAACCATAAATTATCCGTTAAAATAGGAAGGGCCTGTTACGGTCCAAAGGATAGTTTTTGCCAGGGTTTCACTACATTTGTCCGCAATCAAAAAGTATAAAATGAGTCAAGATAGAATTAACGCTTCAGGAGCGCCAAAACCAGTTGGGGCATACCCGCATGCACGTCAAGTTGGAAATTTATTATTTTTATCGGGAGTTGGACCTCGAACGGCTGGTTCGGATGGAACAGATTCTAAAGTTCCAGGATTAGAAGTAAATGCCAATGGTCATTTTGTGAATTTTGATTTCGAAGCGCAATGTCATTCGGTTTTTCAAAATGTTCGTGCAGTACTAGAAGCTTCCGGTTCTAAATGGGAAAACCTAGTGGATGTTACTGTGTTTTTAGTGGATATGAAACGTGATTTTTTGACCTTTAATAAAATTTATGCAGAATATTTTTCAGAAGTTCAACCTTGTAGAACTACCGTAGAGATTAATGCGCTCCCCACTCCAATTGCTATAGAATTGAAATGTATGGCTACGATTTAGTTTTCCGGAAATTTTTCGCTATTTTTAAATCTTAAAAATTCTAATTATGAGGTGGTTACATATAGTGTGGGTTGGTTTGTTTTTTGTTGGAGTAGTATCCTGTGAAAAATATGAGGATGAAAAATACGAAAAGGAAAAATTTGAGTATTGGGAATGTGGAATGAAGGCGTATGATGAATGCGATGATTTACGCTTTGAAGACCCCTATATTCAATCTGAAAACCTAGATGTTTACATGGTAAAGCCGCTTGTTGTTTCTGCTGATTGTAATTGTATTGTGGAAGGTGTCGTAAAATACGTTGAAAATGGAAAAACGGTTGCCATGGTATATTATGGCGATGGAGAATGTGGGGAATCTGCTAAAAAGGTTTTTTGTGTCGATGGGAATTGTGATTCTAAAAAAGTAACTGTGTGTTATTTCTACCTTTCAAATTGTGAAACCCCAAATCAAATTCAGGCGGAATAGAAAATGAGTGAATTAAATATTTGTATGATTCAAACTCCGTTGCATTGGGAAAACCCAACCGCAAATCTGGATATGTTTACGCACAAATTAATGTCCATTTCGTCTCAACCCGATCTTATTGTTTTACCAGAAATGTTTTCCACTGGCTTTTCTATGAACCCTGAAAAATTTGCGGAGCAGATGGATGGAACTTCAGTAAATTGGCTTCGGTCTATGGCTGGGCGATTGGGTTGTGTAATTACTGGAAGCCTAATAATTGTAGAAAATGGCCAGTTTTTTAATCGTTTGGTCTGGATGGATCCCGAGGGTAATTTCCAGGTTTATGATAAAAGACATCTCTTTTCCTTAGCGGGAGAAGAAAAATATTATGAGCCTGGAAAGGAGCGTTTAATAGTGACGTTAAAAGGTTTCCGTATTATGCCATTGATTTGTTATGACCTTCGATTTCCGGTATGGAGTAGAAATGATTTAAATTATGATTTGGTTATATATGTAGCCAATTGGCCCGAACGAAGATCCTTTTTTTGGTCGCAATTATTAGTCGCACGGGCTATTGAGAATCAATCGTATGTAATTGGTGTGAATAGAGTAGGGCAGGATGGGAACCATTTCTCCCATACCGGTGATTCCGTTTGTCTGGGCCCCTTGGGAAATGTGATTTCGAAAGCCGTACCAGGCAGAGAAGAAATAATTTTTGCCACTATTCGTAAATCAGAAATTGAAACGGTACAGTCTAAATTTAGGTTTCTAAATGACAGTGATAGCTTTAGTATAACTATTTAAAATCTACTTCCCACGTTTCTTCCATATCCCAATTTGCACGTATGTCAATTGTACCCTTGTAGTAAACTATTTTCTCGGGCTGAATTTCTTGGTCTAAATCTCCTGTATCCCATTTACCATTATTGTTTTCGTCTAGAATCATGCGAAATTTGTAGGTTCCAGGAACCGCAAGTTCATGGAAAATGACATCTCCTGATTTAATAGAATATGTTCTTAAATACGCTCCCTTTTTATCCAGTAATTCCAACAGTAATGGTCCCGAATACTCTTCTACTTTAACCGTGAAACGAAAACTTCCATAGTCTTCAAAGTTTTTGGTTTTAAATTTTAAAGTGGTGGAATCATTTGTCAATGAAAGAATATCTGTAAAGGCTCCATTGTCAAAAATAAAGGCGTATTCCGTACTCGGTTGCCATTTATGGGTGATAGTGATAGTTCTAAGATTTTTACTCGAGCCTTTATGCTCTATGGGAAGTTGTGCCATTATTATGTTAGAATCAAATGCTTTTTGCATGGACATGGTATCGTTCCCGTTAACAAACAGCATGCTGTCCAATATCCATTTTTCTAAAGGTCGGTTAAATTTTAATCGTAAGGTGTCAAAATAGTGATGTACACCCGCACTTGATCCTAGGCTAATTTTTAGGGGTACCTGTGGTTGTTTACGTTTTTTTAGTTTTTTTAAATATTGGGTGCGATCTGAAATATCTATTATCGCAGTATCTAAATAGCCTGTTTTATCAGAAATATATATATGTACGGAATCAATATCTCTATCCCCAGGAATCCAAAACTTGAAACTATCTGACCGTATCTCTTCAATGAAATACTCCATGGTGTCGTTAGACGGGGTAAAAGTAAACGAAGGATTTACCAAGTTTAAATTGAATCCTATATTGAATGAGAAATACTCCTTAGAAAATGCCTTGCTAATATATTGGAGGGTATCCACCTCTTTAAATGAAACCAAATTAACGGATTCTTCTTGAGTGGAATTAGCGAAAGTGGAATGAAAAGCAATTTTTGTTAAAGGAATGAATTTAAAATCTTCTCCGGGAGTTTCTAAGGCAAATATTTGGAAATTCCCCTCTGCTAGATAACGTAACTCATACTCTCCTTGAGCGTTGGTATGGGTCACATAAATTGGATCGCCTTTATAGGCTGCCGAATCTTTAGCTGCGGAATATAAGAGTACTTTAGCCCCCTTGGTAGGTTTTTGGGTGTAGGCGTCCATGACCGTTCCTTTTAGTAATCCAGAGTCTAAGTAATGACCTGTTGAGAAAACAAAAAGATTACTATCTAGTGGGTTGTTTTCATTTAAATCTACGATAGCATTTCCAAAATTAAAGTTGTAAGTCGTGTTTTCAAGAAGGGTGTCCTGAATCTCAAAGAACACACGTTTACCTTTCATTTTATAGGTGACCGGATAGTCTAATGGGGGGGAAACTACGAGTTCGCTGTTTAACCCTTTTATTTGAACGAATTCATCAAACTCCATCGCGATCGTGTGGCCTCGAAAGCCAGTCGTTAAGTTTTGAGGACTTAATTTCAAAACCTTTGGGGCTTGGGTATCTTTTTCTCCTCCGGTTAATCCTCGTGGTTGTGCACAGGTGACGAAAATTAGAGCAATCGCTCCAATAAAGAATAATTGGAATATTTTCATGTTAAGCAATAGAGTCGGTTATTAATCGTGCTATTTGTTCAAAGTAGTGTTTGTCTGTTACGTCAAAAGAATTTAGTTGATGACTATCCACATCTAAAACACCAAAAATGCCACCTCCTTTTGTATATATAGGGACTACAATTTCAGAATTACTTTCGGAACTACAGGCAATATGACCATCAAATTGGGTGACGTCTTTGACGATTAGGGTTTCAGCTTGTTCCCAAGAAGTTCCGCAAATACCCTTTCCTTTCGCAATTCGTGTGCAGGCAATTGGTCCTTGAAATGGGCCTAAAACGAGTTCTTCATTTTCTACGATATAAAAACCTACCCATAAATGATCAAAGGTCATTTTTATAGCACTGGCCATGTTGGCTAGATTTGCGATGATATTTGGTTCTCCAGATACGAGGCTCCGTAGTTGGGGAAGGAGCGTTTGAAAAGCTTCCTCCTTACTGCTTGTTGAAATGTTTAAATCTTCGGCCATGGTGCAAATATAGCTACATGCTCTTCTTGGGTTAATACTATTTAATATAAGAGATGTTATTTTATTGTGCTATCCTGTGGCAATGGCTAGTGTGGCTATACTCACTTTTGTATTGGTAACGGTCAATACTTGTTGCGCACACGCTTCAATAGTAGATCCTGATGTAATTACATCATCTATCAAAAGCACGTGTTTATTAGCTATTTTCTGAGGGTTTTCAATGCAAAAAATGGAATTAACATTCGTCCACCTATTAAAAAGTCCTTTATTTGTTTGGGTGTTATTATGGTTTTTTCTTTTTAAGGTGTTCAATTCTAAGGGGATGTCCAGTACGGAGGAAACGCCCTGTGCTAATATTTCTGCTTGATTGTAACCTCTAATTTTCATTTTCTTGGGGTGTAAGGGGACTGGAATGATACAATCCAATTGGTTAAAGCGTGGGCTTTCTTTTAATATGATTCCCATTTTCTCACCCAAGACGAAAGCAGCGTCTTTATTTCCTCGATATTTAAAGGAGTGTACCATTTGTTGAATTCTACTTTTTTTTGTAAAGAAATAGGCAGAAGTAGCTTCGTGGATGTCTGTTTTGTACCAAAATAGCTTTTCTATGGGGGTGTTTCGATGTTTTTCATAGTAGGTCCGTGGCATGTCCAAGGAACAGGCGATGCAAATTAAGTGCTCCGATTGTTTTAATACGTTTCCACAGCCAATGCAAATCTCTGGATAGAGTAAAGCGATAAAATCCGTTAAAAGAGTATTAAAATAGTTCGGTTTGCAATACTTTTGGGCCATAATTGGATTAAAAGTATGGAAAATCAGGGAGATACCCAAAAAAAAATCATCGTGCAATATGTTTTAATAGGGCTTTTAGTCTTGTTATCGGGTATTGGAATTTTTCTGGTAAACGAGAATAGTAATTTAAAGAGGAAACTGGCCGATTGTGGCGTTTCATTTGATGATTCTGAGGGTGAGAGATTGGAAGTCATGTCTGATTTGAAATTAATGGCAGGTGAATATGATTCGTTAATGACCAATAACGATTCTATTAATGTGGAGCTAATTGATCAAAAAGGAAAGGTGGATAAATTGATGGCGGATGCTAAGAAATATAATTGGTCCATTTATAAATTAAAAAAAGAGGCTTCTACCTTGCGGGAAATTATGAAGGGATATGTTCGGACCATAGATTCTTTAAATACAGAGAATGTGGTACTGCGGGCTGAAAATATATCGGTTAAAGGAGCCTTAGGAGTGAAGGAAAAAGAAAACGACCAATTAAAGGAAAATAACTCGGAGTTACAGGACAAGGTGAAATTAGGGGCCAAGTTAGCTGCACTTAACTTTATTGTTTATGGACAAAGAGTAAAACGGAATACGGTGCATAAGGAAACCACTAGAGCGAGTAATACTGAAAAAATCAAAGCCTGCTTTACTATTGATAAAAATGAGATTGCAGAACCGGGTAAGAAAATGGTTTATTTGAGGATTATGACTCCGGAAGGAACGGTTCTCGCAGAGCGGTCAGATAATTCCAATACCTTTAATTTTGAAGGCTCGAAAGTTTTATATAGTGTTAAAAAAGAAGTGAATTATGAAAATAAACCTTTGGACCTATGTATGTATTGGGATGTGATAAATGGGTTGTCTCCGGGTGAATACTTCGTGAAAGCATATATGGAAGGGTACGAAATTGGTGCGGCTTCAATGATTTTGAAATAGATCAGGCCATTCTACCCGATCAAGTAGGTAAGGACGTAGAACCTGACTATTTATTATTGAAATTACTCATGGTTGAGCCTAGTCCTACACTAGCGAATGATTTGATAAGTTCCGAACAGGTTTCTATTCTTTCGTCCATTTGCTTTTGTTCTTCAGTACTCCAGTTTCCTAAAACATAATTTACTTGTGACCCGGGGTTAAATTCACTACCAACTCCAAATCTTAATCGGGCGTATTTGTTATTTCCTAAGATCTCATTGATGCTTTTAAGACCATTATGTCCACCATCAGAACCTTTACCGCGTAACCTGAGCTTACCAAAGGGTAAAGCAAGGTCATCCGTAAGTATTAGAACTCTTTCAATTGGAACTTTTTCCTTTTGCATCCAATAATTAACCGATTTGCCACTTAAGTTCATGTAGGTGGAGGGTTTTAGTAAGATTAATTGGCGCCCTTTAAACTTGACAATAGCTTTAGAGGCTAGTTTATCTGATTCAAAAAAAATACCCGATGAACGAACGAGTCCATCGAGTATCTTAAATCCTATATTATGTCTTGTCTCTGTATATTCAGAACCGATGTTCCCTAACCCAAATACAAGGTATTTCATGATGTATCTTAAGCTTCTGCTTCAGCTCCTTCTGTAGTAGCTTCCCCTTCTTCTTCAGCCTCATCAACCGATCCACGAGCTCTTTTCACAGCTACAATTACGTTTGATTCTGGATCTAAAAATGACAATCCTTCCACGTCCATTGTTCCAACCTTAATAGATTGTCCAATTCTTAGTTCAGAAATCTCAATTTCTATCGCTTCTGGAATACTAGCTAATAATCCAGATACTTTTAATTTTCTTAATGGGGTACGTAATTTACCACCATTTTTTACACCGATTGAATCTCCTGCTAAAGCTACAGGTAAGGATACAAATACATCTTTACCTTCTTCAAGAATAATGAAGTCAGCATGAATTGCAGCGTCTGTTACGGGATGAAATTGAGCTTCTTTTAAAGTAGTACTGTATTCCGTTCCGTCTACTGTAATTACTACATTGTAAACATGCGCTGTGTAGATGATCTTATCGAAAGACTTTCTATCAATAGTAAAGTTTACCGATTTACCCCCTCCATACATTACACATGGTACTAATTCGTTTTTTCTAGCTTCTTTAGCTCCTATTTTTCCCAATTCTGCTCTTAGAGCACCTGTAATTGATATTGTTTTCATTCTACGTGATTGTTTCTATACTATAAAATTACTGCTGATGGATTCGTGATTTTCTACATTACGAATAACTTCAGCAAATAAATTTGCAACTGTTAAAACTTTTATTTTATCTGATTTCTGTTTTAAAGCAATGGTATCTGTTACGATTAATTCCTTTATTGCAGAGTTGTTTATTCTTTCATATGCGGGTCCCGAAAGTACGGCATGAGTACACATCGCACTCACACTTTTAGCTCCCTGTTCCATCATTAATTCTGCCGCTTTACAAATTGTTCCGGCTGTATCAATAATATCATCCACGATTAGCATGTCTTTACCTGCGACATCACCAATCACTAACATATTATCAATTTTGTTGGCTTCACTTCTTTGTTTGTAACAAATAGCCATTTCTAAACCTAAATATTTTGAATAGGCATTGGCTCTTTTTGTTCCTCCGGTATCTGGTGCAGCCATGACCAAATTCTCGAGATTATAGTTTTCTTTGATATATGGTAAAAATATACTCGATGCATATAAATGATCTACAGGAACCTCAAAAAATCCTTGGATCTGATCGGCATGTAAATCCATTGTCATGACTCTGGTTACTCCTGCAGCAGTTAATAAGTTTGCTACCAGCTTAGATCCAATAGCCACACGAGGTTTATCCTTCCGGTCTTGACGTGCAAATCCAAAATAGGGCAAAACCGCAATGATCTGTCTTGCCGATGCGCGTTTAGCAGCATCAATCATAAGCAAGGTCTCCATTAAATTATCTACCGGTGGATTGGTAGATTGGATAATAAATACATCTTGGCCACGAACCGTTTCGTTGAAGTACGTAGTGTACTCACCATCACTAAATTGAGGAATGGAAACATCCCCTAAACCAGATCCATAAGCTTTAGCAATTTTTGCTGCTAAATTCTTGTCTGCGTTGCCTGTAAAAAATTTTAATCTGTCTCCCACGTTATATCCTGCTTGAAAAAGGGCTGCAAATTTAATTAAATAATCATCACTTTTCCAAATAATTACGTCTACTTGTTTTTTGTTTTTTCAATTTCATAAACACCTGATTTTATTGACTTTTTTTCAATTCTGTAAAAAAAAAGAGGTGAAAGTTTAAAATGAATAGTACATTTGCGCTGTCTTTACCAGATCAAGAATAGAAACTTTATTCTTTTTATGCCCCGGTGGCGGAACTGGTAGACGCGCTGGATTCAAAATCCAGTTCCTGCAAGGGAGTGGGGGTTCGATTCCCCCCCGGGGTACAAAAAAGGCCGTTCATTTGAACGGCCTTTTTTATGTTATAAGGATTGGCTAATTAACATCCCACCATAACCTTGTGGACTTTAAATCCCCTCCTATCGCAGACGCTGCAGAAGAGTAATTTGCGCTATTCAAAGTTTGTTCATTGGTTGGGTAAGAATACCTTTTTGGGGTATCTTCTTGAGAATTTTCAGCAATATTTAAACCTGGAGCATCCAATCTTCGTATGGAATTCCATGCTATCGAGCCCCTGTTGAAATAAGCGATCCAAGCTTGTGTTCCAATTTTCATCTTGTAATCACCTGTTGCAGTAGTATAGGCTACGTCCGGATTTGCTAAATAAGTGGTCGCATCGGCAGCTGTACCTCCCCAATCTAGAATTGAAGCGGTTATTCCATTGTTGTAATGATCTTCCGCAGTTCCAGCATATAAGCCTTTTTCAATAGCTTCCGCTTTATAGAACTCCATTTCTGCATAATCCATCATAGTGGATGGGAACATTGGATCGTTCAAGCTTGCTCCAGCATGGCTGTTTACACCGTAACTGTTGGATGCTCCGAAAGCACCCCCAATATATGCTGTGGTATCCGGTGCCGTTGTATAATACATTCCAATACGTGGATCACCTAAGGAATTCATCGTGTCGATAATTGTATTCGCAGCCACAAAATCAGATCTCCCGGAAATTACTAAATCCTCATAAATTGGATTTGTATTGGGTTGATCTCCTAGGAAGTGAAATTTCGCGTTTTCTGAATTGCTAGAAATTACATGGTCCCAAGCATCCGATATTAAGGAAGAAGCAGTGGATGGATCAACATCTGAAATGGTAATACCCATTTTGAGCTTTAAACCATATGCAAATTTTTTCCAACTAGCTACATCTCCTTCGAATAGATTGTCGTATCCGCCATCGAAGCTGGCTCCAGATTCATCTAATTGCGCTATAGCAACATCCAGTCTGGTGGATAAATCTGAATATATGGTTTGTGCGTCATCAAATGCGGGAAGGTTAGTCCCCGTTAATGCATCTGTATAAGGTACATTTCCAAATATTGAAGTTAACCTTTCATAAGAGTAAATGCTCATAATTTCGATTATTGCTAATCGATTTTGTTGTGCCATTACGTCTTCTGCCAAAATAGGTGACTCTTGTTCGGTGAACTTTTTTGCCTCCTTTAAATCTTGAAGCACATCTCGATACATAACTTGCCATTCTCGGTTTGGAATGTTTCGAGTTCGTAGGTCGTAATTACTTTCATCCGTATAGGTGGTTTGTGTAAAATATTGTGACCACAGTTTTAGATTATTGTAATTAACATTTAAATGTGCCACTTGCCTATTGGCCATTTTGGCTGCGTTAGCATATATGGATTGACCATCAACCTCCGTAGGATTCTTTTTATCGGTGTTCATGTCATCAAAATTCTTGGTACATGATACCATTGAGAATAATGCTAATCCACCTAATATTATTTTGTTTTTCATAGTCATTTTTCTAGAAGTTTAATTTTAAGTTAAAACCAAAGTTTCTTGTCGTAGGTAAAACCCCAGATTGAAATCCTTGTAGGTTACCCGAACCTAAACCTGCTTCTGGATCTGCATGGGGTAAGTTTTTATGAATAATCCATAAATTGGAAGCAATGAAACTTATAGTAGCATTCGCAATAAATGTCTTCTCTAAAGTTTTCTTTGGGATGGAATAATGAACGGCAATTTCACGTAATTTTACATAGGAAGCGTCATAAATAAACCCTTTATTTGGATTTCTTGACCAACCATTAACTCTGTAATCGTTCCCTGAAACTCTAATGTCATTTGCAGAACCATCTTCTTTTACTCCGTCTAGTATTAACCCTCCTCCATCATCAATAGGATTTCGAACCGGGTTACCTAGGTCGTTGGTATAATCTGTTTCTTCGTAAAGACCTGTACCCATTCCGTACCATTGATCCAAAGAAAAGATATCACCACCTTTTTGCCAATCAATTAAGAAACTCATTGCCCAACTTTTGTATTTAAAGGAATTAGTGATCCCTCCAGTCCAGTCGGGGGTGATATTTCCGATAACTTGGTCATTGGTCTCGGTAATGAGGTAATACCCATCTGTTCCGATCACCTTTTCACCATCTTTGTAGATGTAATCAGATCCTTGTATAGCTCCGTAACTTTCTCCTTCGCGTGCATTAATACTAACCCCACCTTGGAAGTTTCCTAGTTCTAAGTTATCAATTCCACTAGCTAAGGATTTTACCTTATTTACGTTTCTAGCCCAGTTTAAACCGATATCCCATTGAAAGTCTTTTTTCTTCATAACGACCGCGTTAATGGTGATTTCGATTCCTTTATTTTCGATTTCTCCTGCATTTATCCATTTGGATGAATAACCTGATGCTCTTGAAACTGGTGCTCGAACGATTTGATCTTTGGAGTTGGTTTGATAAACCGCAATATCTCCACCTAATCTTCTATTCCAGAAATACATTTCTAAACCAGCTTCAATAGAATTTGTTCTTTCTGGTTTTAAGTCTGGATTGTTTTCTGTGTTATTTGCAGATGTAATCGGACTCGTAAATGAAGGCGGTATACTATAAGTAGTAGCTGTAACACCCCATGGAGCTGCCTTACCTACTTGTGCATAGTTTAATCTAACCTTTCCAAAGGAAATTGCTTTGGATTTAGTGAATTCAGAAAAGACAAAACTTCCCGAAACGGCTGGGTAAAAATAACTTCTGTTATCAGCGCCTAGGGTAGAAGACATATCATTTCGCATGGCAATATCTAGAAATAGGTATCTTTTATATCCAAATGTTGCCGCTCCGTAAACACTGGAAACTGCTTTGGTTTCGTCTCTTTCGCTGGTTAGCGTTGAAGGTGCGTTCGAAAGGGAATATAACCCAGGGATAATTAATCCTCCGTTGGTTGAACTTCTAATTTCGGTGAGTTGATTCTTCCGGTAATTGGTTCCCGCCATAACATTTAGATTTAAGTCTTTGTTTAAATCCTTATTGTAGGTTAATATGAAATCAACGTTACTTTCTGAATAATTTCTTTCAGCTCTTCCATATCCAGAGGCTTGATCTGCTGGGGTAACTTCTCCCGCAGAGGGTACGCCAAATGGAGCTGAAATGGAACCTACGGCTCTTCTTTCTTCTCTAGTTTCGGAATAAGAGTCCAATGTAAATCGAACTAAAGCGCTTAAATTGGAAGTTATTTTGTAATTCATAGATACATTACCATAAATTCTATTTCTAACATCATTTTGGTAATTTTCGTGACGACTCCAGTATGGATTATCCCAATAGATTGGATTTGTACTTCCTTGTCCGTAAGAATAATTTGGGTTCCAAGTGATGTTTTGATCGCTGTTTTCGTATATAGATTTCAAAGTACCCACATCCACATTCGTTTGCCACCACTGTCTGTACATACTCATTATGTTGTCAGAATACCCTGTAGAATTTCTTCCAGTAGCTGCTGTGTTAACGTAATTTGCATCAATAGAAACCGTCAATTTATCTGTGGCTTTATAAGATGATCCAAAAGAGATGTTGTTTCGCTCTAACTGCGAGTTAGGCAAAATACCTTTTTGGTCTAAGTTCCTGTAGGAAATACGGAAACTTCCTTTGTCTCCACCTCCGGTTAAAGCCAAACTATTTGTAAATGACTGTGCGGTTTCAAAGAAAGTGATACCTCCGTTTTCAGCCTCTTGCCAAGCTGTTTTTTTCATGTAATTTGGTGAAGCAGGATGTAAAGCGTCCCACTGGAAAACTTCCGTGCCATCAAATTTTTCTCCGAAAGAAGCATCCTCCGTAAATGGTACCACATAATCATTGGTTCCATCCCCATCAAAATCGTAATATTCAAAACCTGCTTTGGTTCCACCATCTCCTGCATCGTCTGAGCCATCTGCTCCAGAATAATACGGTCCATAACCTGCTCCGTAATTCGTTTGATATTTCGGAAATGTAGATTTATCCACTTTTCCAAATGTGTAGTTAGAGTTGAATGTAACTCCAATACCCTTTTTACCAGTGGCTGAACCTTTTTTTGTGGTGATCATAATTACACCATTTGCTGCTCTTTCACCATACAGGGCGGTTGCTGCAGCTCCTTTTAAAACATTCATGGACTCAATGTCGTCTGGATTTAAATCCGAAACGGCATTTCCATAATCGTATCCACCACCCCCTTGGGCTTGATAGGAACTGTTTGAATTGGTATTATCTAAGGGAACACCATCAATTACAAATAAGGCCTGGTTGTTTCCTATTAAAGAGGTAGCTCCCCTTAACACAATATTGGTGGATCCACCGAAATTCCCACTTTGTTTTACTTGGGCTCCGGCAACTCTACCAGACATGGAATTAACGATGTTATCATATTTTACATTGTTTAGATCTTCACCATCTACTTTTTGTGTAGAATATCCCAGTGCCTTTTTCTCTCTGGAGATACCTAACGCAGTAACTACAACGTCCTGTAATTCCATTCCCGCACTCATTCCAATATTTACGGTGGTGGTGGTGACTATTTGCGTTACGGATTGCATTCCTACGAATTTGAACTCCAGGGTTTGTCCTAGGGAGTCTAATTGTAATTCGTATTTACCGTCAATGTCGGTGATTGTGCCTCTAGTTGTGTTTTGAATTACAACTGTTACTCCCGGGATGGGGGAGTTGTCATCTTTGTCCGTGACGGTACCTTTTACCGTGACCTGGGCAAAGGAAATCGTGGCGAATAAAAGCCCGATAAATAACAAAAAGTAGTTTTTGTTCCTCATAGCATAGTTTTAATTGTTACAAAAAAATAAATAAATAGATCGCTAAGACGCCTAAATACAATGTCTTAACGGGTTGAATCCTTGTAGCAAAGGATTTTTTTGAAAGTAATCTCAACGCCTACAATTGGTTGATTCTCACATTCAGAGTTAAAATGTATAAACATTTGGTCGACTATGTTAATTTTTATTAAAGTTTTTGATTACGTAATGTTTCTTTGACTCTATATTTAAAGAAAATGACGTTGCAATTAAAGAGAGCGAATAAAATTTGGTGGAATATTAAATTTATATTTATTACTGGATTATTTGATCCTTAAATATTCCTTGGCAAATAGGAAATATGGTTGCGCTAAAAAATCGGTGCTGTATTTGGAGATTAATTCCTCGGATAAAATTTACCTTTGAGCTTTTAGAATTTGTATGGAAAATAATCAGAATTGGAAAGTTTTTGTTCCTTTTGTTACTGGGCTAGCGTTGGCTTTTGGCTTTTGGATGGGAACCACATTTGTTACGGAAGAAAGTGGGAAAGTAGTATCCAACCGATCGGATAACGGCTTTGATATGCTCACAGAGGTCATTAATTATATTGATGCGGAATATGTGGACGAAGTGAGTAAAAATGAAATAATTGAAAAGACGGTTAAGCGTATTTTGAAAGACCTGGATCCTCATTCCTATTATATTTCCCCAGAAGAACTAGCGGAAATGAATGAACCTTTGGAAGGGAACTTTGATGGAATTGGAATCCAGTTTAATATTCAAAATGATACCCTGGTGGTTATTGATCCTATTGTTGGAGGACCATCGGAAAAAGTGGGGATCAAAGCTGGTGATCGAATAATCCGGGTTAACGACTCATTGATCGCTGGAGTTGGGGTTAGAAATAGAACCGTTCTAAAATTATTAAAGGGAAAAAAAGGAACTAAAGTGACTATTACCGTTACCCGTAGAAAAACGGAAGAATTAAACTTCTCCATTATTCGAGACAAAATTCCAATTCATAGTGTGAGTATAAGTTATATGCTAAATGAAAAATGTGGTTACATTAAAGTAGATCGATTTGGGGCCAACACTTCAGCAGAATTTTATTCTGGAATGAGAAAATTGGTTGCGTCTGATGCAGACCGGATTTTGATCGATTTGCGAGGAAATGGAGGGGGCTACATGAATGCGGCTACGGATATGTTAGATGGTTTTTTTGATAAGGGTGAGTTATTGGTGTATACCCAAGGGAAATCCCGTGCTAAATCGGAGTCTTTTGCTCGGTCAAATGAAGAATTTGACCATATAGAAGTCGTTGTTCTGATGGATGAAAGTTCCGCTTCAGCTAGTGAAATTTTTGCCGGTGCCATACAAGATCATGATAGAGGGGTGATTGTGGGTCGTAGGTCTTTCGGAAAAGGTTTAGTACAAGAACAGAATATATGGCCTAATGGTGGTGCCACCCGCTTGACTATTGCTAGGTATTATACGCCTTCGGGTCGTTGCATTCAAAAGCCATATTCTAATGGTGTAGATGCCTATAATAACGATTATTATCATCGGTACGAAACAGGGGAGCTATTGTCAAAAGACAGTATTAATATTACCGATTCAAGTATTTATAAAACGGATAATGGGCGTACGGTATTTGGTAGTGGGGGAATTATACCGGATGTATTTGTTGCATTGGATACGACTCAAGGTTCTGCGTTCCTGAATCAGCTGCTCTATAATGGAGTCATTTATGGTTTCGCTTTTCAGTATGCAGATTATAATAGAGCTTCCTTTGGCATTTATGAAAATCCTTTGGATTTCAAAACCTCCTTTGAAGTGAGTGATAAGTTGATGAAAGACTTTATTTCATATGCAGATGATAAAGGTGTCGTTTTTGATACGTCTGGATTTGAAAGGTCAGAGAATATTATAATTTCCAGATTAAAGGCTAATATAGCTCGAAATATTTGGGGTAATGAAGGGTTTTATCCTATTTGGAACGAAAGGGATCGAACCATAAATGAAGCAATATCCTTGGATGTTGATCGTGTATTAGGAAGGTAAATATGAAGTGGTTTTTACGTATTTTCTTGGTGTTGGGTTTTATTATTGGTGGTACTGTTGGTTATGCCAATGCTATAAAAATGGAGGCGCCAGTGGTTTTGGAGATGGCTGTTTTTTACCCGGAGATGGATTCGATTAGGGAGGAAGTTAGGATTAAAAAGAAGTCCGTTGCTATTGTTCTTGCGCTTACCTTAGGTGTTTTTGGAGTACATCGATTGTACCTCGGTACATCCAATAAAGTGCCCATAATTTATACCTTAACTTTAGGTGGCGGATTTGGCATTTTAATGGTGAGCGATATTATCGCCATTTTGGCTACCAAAGACATAAACACTTTTTCACCGAGTGAAAAAGTGTTTATGTGGGCAGAATAATTTATTCAACGGTAACTGATTTCGCTAAATTTCTAGGCTGGTCTACATTACAACCCCTTAATACAGCGATGTGGTAGGATAATAACTGAAGTGGAATGGTTGTAATTAATGGGGTGAACGCTTCCTCTGTTACCGGAATTTCGATATGGAAATCTGCCAATTCACTAATGGTTTGATCCCCTTCGTTAACGATCGCAATTACTTGACCTTTTCTCGCTTTTATTTCTTGAACATTGGATACGATTTTCTCGTATTGTGATCCTTGATTTGCAATAACAACCACAGGCATACTTTCATCAATTAGCGCAATGGGACCATGTTTCATTTCCGCTGCCGGATATCCTTCCGCGTGAATATAGGAGATTTCCTTTAGTTTTAAAGCTCCTTCTAAAGCTACCGGGAAATTAACGCCTCGACCTAAATAAAGGAAGTTGCTCATTTGGCCGTATTTCTCAGTGATTTCTAAAATACGGTCATCCGATTTTAACATGGTTTCTATTTTTTCCGGGATAGAATCCAATTCCGTCAGTAGTTCGTGAAATCTCGATTGCGCGATATTTCCTTTTTTATGTCCTAAATGGAGGGCGATTAAAGTCAAAATCGCAACTTGAGAAGAAAATGCTTTTGTGGATGCAACGCCAATTTCTGGGCCTGCATGGGTGTAGGCTCCAGCGTGAGCAGTTCGTGCAATTGTGGAACCCACTACGTTGCAAATACCGAAAATGGTCGCTCCTCGTTCTTTGGCTAGTTCAATAGCCGCAAGAGTATCTGCAGTTTCGCCCGATTGTGAAATGGCAATGACAATATCATCCGAATTGATAATGGGATCTCGATACCTAAATTCTGAGGCATATTCTACCTCTACAGGAATTCTTGCAAATTGTTCTATCAAATATTCTGCGACTAAACCCGCATGCCACGAAGTACCACATCCAATGATGATAATTCTTTTTGCATTTAGAAATTTGGCTTCATACTCCTGAAATCCAGCCATAGAAATGATTCCCTTATCCACTAACATTCTACCTCTAAGGGTATCTCTTATTGATTTGGGTTGTTCGTAAATTTCTTTGAGCATAAAATGATCAAATCCACCTTTTTCAATCGCTTCTAAATTAAGTTGGAGTTTTTGAATAAAGGGGTCTACTTGAACATTACCATGAACGGTTTTAATGGTGATGCCTTCGCCCAGTTTAATGATGGCCATTTCTTCATCTTCTAAATAGACAGCATCTTTGGTATATTCTAAAAATGGCGATGCATCGGATGCGACAAAAAATTCGTTGTCACCAATTCCGATAACCATTGGACTCCCTTTTTTAGCCAATACCATCTCCGTTAAATTCCCTTTTTCCATCACCGCAATAGCATAGGCTCCTACTACTTGGGTCAAGGCCATCTGGACCGCTTTTTCAAGTGTAGTTTGTTCCGCTTTCTTGATCTCCTCAATAAAATTTATTAGAACTTCGGTATCCGTATCACTTTTAAATGTGTAACCCCGACTAATGAGTTCCTTCTTTAAAGAATCATAGTTCTCAATTATTCCATTGTGGATGATCACTAATTCTTCCGATTCAGAAAAGTGGGGATGGGAATTGACATCATTTGGAACTCCATGAGTGGCCCATCGAGTATGTCCAATACCTATCGATCCGGTGATGTTTTTTCCAATAGCCTCTTTTTCTAAATCGACAACCTTGCCTTGTTTCTTGATTACCTCAATATGATTAGGAGTCCCTAAGGCTACCCCAGCACTATCGTAACCTCGGTACTCCAACCTTTTAAGGCCTTTTACTAAAATTGGGTAAGCTTCACGTGAGCCTAAATATCCAACAATTCCACACATATTAAATAGTTTAGAGGGGTGTATATGTAATCACAACTTTCATCTTTGAAACACTAGGATTCAAAGGTCTGGGGCCGTTGATTACGGATCTGTTTGCTAATGTCGTATTTCCTGTAGGACTAATCAGTAGTATTTCAGATTTGTCACTTCCAGGTATATAATTATGAATTATTTCTTGAACATATTGCGTAATTAAAAAACGGTAATAACTACTATCCGAATTTAACGTACCATCGATTATCCGATTACCCGTTTGGGTTTGGTCGGGTAAAAGCTCTGCCGTACCATCTTCTAATTTTCTACTCACTGTTAATTTCGAAAGAGGAGTATATACCTCAGAAGTGTCAACTGGAATAAATAATTCGGCAATGTTAATTACCTTTGGATTGGCAGCGAAAGAAGCGGCAATATCCTTTAATTCCAGCTCTATGTTTGTTCCAATGGTGGACTGTAAATATAGTTTGTCGCTACCCATGGCGGTGTCATTTAATATGGAGCCAATGGGTGCTGACGCATAGTCATGCTCAAAAGTCATGAAGTTGGCCGTTAAGCTGCTGGTAATGAATTCGAATTTAGTGGTGTCGCTTGACGTATGGTAATGGATGGTTATCCCGGTAAATGCACTCAGGGGATTAAAATAAAAAATGGCTCCATTGCTATTTGGGTCACTGGTTTGAATGGGTTTGATGGACATGCCTTTCATAAAGGATGAAAATGCCGTGTTCGATTCAAAATTGGAAGAATCACTGGTCATGATCGCCTCGGTCCAAGTTTGTGAAAGCGGAATTCGAATCTGTGCCGGTTGAGCGACTCCATTAACAAAAACACTATCAAAATTCACCTCTCCATTATACTCACCCACTAAAGCTGGATTGACTCCTATCTGTTGATCGGATTGATATTGAGATTCATAACTGAGGTCTTCAGACAGTTCATAGACTTCAAAATGCACTAAGGTTCCGTTTTCATTTGGAATGTCTTTTTCTCTATAGCCACCTGTTAAGCGAAAAGAGATAAAGGCGGAGTCAAAAACGGCATTACTTGGAAAAACAAAACCTTCTTCCTCTAAATGAAATTGGGAATGAAAGGAGATCACATTAGTTCCAAATATAGGATCGACATATGCTCCGAGCATTCCTTCAAAACGTTCATCTGTTCTTTCCGTTTGTGCTTCTACAGTAGATCCTGAAATATGGAAGCTATCCGTAGTTATAAGAAGTATATCGTTATTACCCACTTGGACTTCACGCCCAATGATTTCCCCTTTCCTACACGAAGTGGAGGAAACAGCAATGGATAAAGTCAGAATAGCAAATAATAATCTCATAGAAATTGTGGTGAGCCTAAAAAAAATAAAAAGGGGATTACTCCATGGTATCCTCTTCCATGATTTGATTGTAAAGATTTTCAAACGGTTCTCCATATTCGTCTGGCTCAAATTCATTAACTAAAACGGGCACATCTTTGGAATCAATGTGATCTCTAACATCCAAACTGATCGCTTCATCACCTACCACAATAGCATCGGAAAGATCTAAAGCCGTTTTATGTAAACCATCATATGTGATGGTGTCCAGGTGCTGAAGGTATTCGTCACCAATATTATCGAATTTTAATTTTGCTTTTAAATCTTTATCGAGATCTCCATCGGGAATATCACTAAAAGCAGAATAAACAATTTTACTTTCATTGAAAAGTGGATCGTCCTTATACGTAGTTTTTAAATACACAGGTAATAAAGAAGTCATCCAACCATGACAGTGAATAATATCAGGTGACCAACCGAGTTTTTTTACCGTTTCGAGGACTCCCTTAACGAAGAATATGGAACGTTCATCGTTATCTGGAAAGGCGGTTCCCATTTCATCGTACAAGAAAGCTTTACGTTGAAAGTACTCTTCATTGTCTATGAAATACACTTGCATTCTAGCCGGTTGAATGGAAGCCACTTTAATAATAAGGGGATGATCCACATCGTTGACCACGAGGTTCATTCCTGAAAGTCTTATTACTTCATGTAATTGATGTCTTCGGGTGTTGATTTTCCCAAATCGAGGCATGAAAGTTCTAATTTCCATTCCTTTTTCCATCATACGTTGAGGTAGATACCTACCTAAGGTTGACATTTCACTTTCTGGTACGTAGGGGGTAATTTCCTGCGAAACATACAAGATTTTAATTTTACTCATAAAAATGTTTTAACTTTCTAACTTGAGTTGAAAATTCGCACAAAAGTAGCACTTTTTATAGTGCTAATCAAGTTTTCAAATAGCTTTGCGCTTCATTCAATGCATGATTTAAAGTAGTTTAACAATGCTCGTTTATAGAACATTTAGTGATTTAAGAAAATATCTCGATCAAAAGGACCTATTCGGAAAGACAATTGGGTTTGTTCCTACCATGGGTGCACTGCATAAAGGACACATGTCTTTGGTACAAAAATCCAATCAATTATGTGATATTTCTGTTACTTCTATTTTTGTAAATCCGGCCCAGTTCAATAAAGTGGAGGATTTAAAGAAATATCCTCGAAACGAAGAAGTCGATATCCAAATGTTGGAAGTAAACCAATGTGATGTGGTGTTTATTCCAGAGGTGGATGAAGTCTACCCGGAAGGTCTGGTGAGTCCAAAAGTGGATTTAAAAGGGATTGACTTGAGAATGGAAGGAAAACATCGGCCAGGGCATTTTGATGGAGTTGTTCAGGTGGTAGGAAGATTTTTTGATCAAATAAGACCCCAAAAGGCCTTTTTTGGAGAGAAGGATTTTCAACAAGTTTCGGTGATTGAACAAATGGAGCGGGTTCTAAACTATAAGGTTGAAATCGTTAGATGTGCCATTGTGCGGGAGGATTCAGGTTTGGCAATGAGTTCCAGGAATAAACGATTGAGCGATGTGGGTTTAACACAGGCCGTTTTGATCAGCGAGCAATTACAATGGGTGAAGAATAATTTCAACTTTAGCAACGGTAATGAAATTCAACGAGCCTTAGAAAAAGCTTTCAAAACGGATGCGGCTATGGAATTAGAGTATTTCGAAATTGTAGATGAAGTAAATTTACAACCCTTGAAATCTACGAATAATAAAGCCAGAGCCTTTATGGCCGTGGAGTTAGAAGGGATTCGATTAATAGACAATATAGCCCTTTATTAGTCGTTTTGTTTCCGCTATTTTTGACTTTCCTAGTAATGGATTAATAGTAAATTTGCGCAAAATTTTTGAAGTACGAATGCAGATCGAAGTTTTTAAATCGAAAATTCACCGAGTAAGAGTTACCGAGGCGGATTTAAATTATATAGGCAGTATTACCATTGATGAAGATTTACTGGATGCGGCCAACATGATAGAAGGAGAAAAAGTTCAAATTGTGAACATTAATAATGGAGAACGCTTGGAGACTTACGTTATTAAAGGGAAACGTGGAGCAGGAGGAATTTGCTTAAATGGACCCGCTGCACGTAGGGTTGCGGTAGGTGATATCGTGATTATTATTTCTTACGGAATCATGGATTTTGAAGAAGCCAAAAAATTTACCCCTTCCATCGTTTTTCCAATCGAAAAAACTAATTTGCTTAAATAAAATCTGTGATAAAGAAAATAGCGATATCCATATTGAAAATTGGCCTCCCTCTTGGATTAGGAGCTTATTTGGTTTGGTACTTTTTTAGTACCCTTTCTGCGGATGAAAAGGATCAAATTGCGGAAGCCGTTAAACAAGCTAATTACTGGTGGGTATTATTATCAGCGATTCCCGCTATATTAAGTCATGTTAGTAGGGCATACCGTTGGAAATACACCCTTGAGCCTCTGGGTTATAAGCCCGATTTTGCCAATAGTTTCTTTGCGGTGATGATTGGGTATTCTGTGAATCTTGCCGTTCCTCGTTTAGGCGAAATCTCCCGTTGTGGATTTATGAATCGGTATGATAAAATTCCTTTTGATAAATTATTTGGAACGGTAATCGCTGAGCGGTTAGCCGATGCCATTATTTTGCTAACCACAATAACCATTACGGTCCTTATTCAATATGATATCATAAGTGACTTTGTCAATGATTTACTTTCTGATTATTTTGGGAATATATCGGGCACATTTATATTGGTTCTTATGTTCGGGGCTGTTGTTTCGGGCGTAGTCGGGTTGTATTTAGTGTATAAAATAGATTGGAAAATAGCCATTTTAATTAAAGTGCAAAACCTGGTTAAAGGGGTTATTTCTGGGGTGACATCTATTCTTACTATGAAAAATAAAGGGTGGTTTTTAGTACATACTGCTTTTATATGGGTTATGTATTTCTTTATGCTGTATCTTAATTTCTTTGCTTTAGAAGAAACATCCACTATTTCGTTTAGTGCTGCATTAACGGCATTTACCTTAGGTGGTCTTGCCATGGCGCTTACCAATGGTGGGATTGGCGCATATCCTTTGGCGATTCAAGCTGCTCTTGCCATTTATGGTTTCAGCGAAGCTGCGGGTGGCGCATTGGGTTGGATTATGTGGATTGCTCAGACGGTCTTGATCATTGTGTTAGGAGCAGGGTCCATGCTATTAATGCCTATTTATAATAAACATAAGAACGCCAAAGGTGAAGTCAATCCAGTCTAAAGTATTCACTCTAGGTCCCTTACAAACACAAGTGGGTGTTTGGAAGCAATACGATGAAAAGGTGGTGTTTACAAATGGCGTTTTCGATTTGATTCACCGTGGACATATTACGTATTTAGAAGAGGCAGCGCGTAAAGGAACCAAGTTTGTAATTGGAGTAAATTCTGATGCCTCGGTAAAAACACTAGCCAAAGGGGTTGCACGTCCCATTAAGGATGAAGAAAGCAGGGCTATTATTTTGGCGGCAATGCAGTTTGTAGATGCCGTAATTATTTTTGATAATACGACTCCAATTCATCTTATTGAAGCGCTAATACCTAAGGTATTGATTAAAGGGGGAGATTACCATCCCAACGAATCTGATGCTAGTAGTAAAAAGTATATCGTAGGTCGCGAAGTTGTTTTAGATAATGGCGGAGAAGTATTGGTGATCCCATTTTTGGAAGGGTTTTCAACGACTGCCCTCGAGAACAAAATCATCGAATTAAATAAGTCGTAGATTCTCTTTGCATTAGGGATAGCAGCGTTGTTTGAGCTCCTTTTTTTAAAAAAAGAGCGAGCGCGTATAGCCCGACCTTTACCATTCGTTAATGTTCGGAGGTAAAGGGAATGCCCAAATTAAATAGAGGAATGAGCGGATAGAACCTTACATTTGAATTTTCAATACGAGATTATGGCAAAGATTAAAAAAGCATTTATATGTCAGAGCTGTGGGGCAAATTTCCCGCAATGGATGGGCAAATGTGGTTCATGTAATGAATGGAATACCTTGGTGGAGGAAATAATTTCGAAACCGGAACCCAAAAGCTTTGCTGAGAAATTATCGGATAAGAAGACGACTAAACCCATTGCAATTCAACATGTGAAGTTTGAGGACTTGCCACGGATTCAGTTGGTGGACCAGGAATTGGATCGCGTTTTAGGTGGCGGTGTTGTTCGAGGATCCGTAATTTTAATTGGCGGTGAACCAGGTATTGGAAAATCCACCTTAATGTTGCAATTGGCCCTTTCCCTAAAAATAAAAGTCTTGTATGTTTCGGGCGAGGAAAGTGCGTCCCAAATTAAGATGCGTGCCGATAGAACTGGAATTACAAATGAACAATGTTATGTAGTAAACGATAATACATTGGATATATTATTTAATCATTTTAAGGAGTTAGCCCCAGAAATGGTGGTCATTGATTCCATTCAAACTTTAAGCTCTCCATTGATCGAGGCTTCGGCTGGTAGTGTGAGTCAGATTCGAGAATGTACGAGTCAATTAATAAAATACGCGAAAGAAACAGGCGTACCGATTTTTATTATTGGACATATTACCAAAGACGGTAATATTGCAGGACCGAAGGTTTTGGAACATATGGTAGATACCGTACTCCAATTTGAAGGGGATCGTAATCATTTATTTCGTTTGGTTCGATGTATTAAAAATAGGTTTGGCTCCACCAATGAATTGGGTATTTATGAAATGCAAGGAAATGGTTTACGACAAGTGTCCAACCCTTCAGAGATTTTGATTTCTACCCATGATCAACATTTAAGTGGAATTGCCATTGGGGCTATAACGGAAGGCTTGAGGCCTATGTTGATTGAAGCCCAAGCGTTGGTAAGTACGGCTGTTTATGGCACCCCTCAAAGGTCGGCTACCGGTTTTGATTTACGAAGATTAAATATGTTGTTGGCCGTATTAGAAAAACGGTGTGGTTTCCGATTGGGTACCCAAGATGTGTTTTTGAATATGGCTGGAGGAATAAAAGTAGATGATCCATCTATTGATCTGGCCGTTGTTTGTGCCATACTTTCATCGAGCGAAAACATGTCTATTTCGGGAAAAGTTTGTTTTGCGGGTGAAGTGGGATTATCGGGTGAAATTAGACCGGTATCTAGGATTGAACAACGAATTCAAGAAGCAGAGAAACTAGGTTTTGATCGAATATTTGTTTCTACATTTAATAAACTGATAGATATAAAGGAGTATTCCATTAAAGTGGTATTAGTTAAGAAAGTAGATGATGTTTTTCAAAACTTGTTTGGATAGACTCCGTTAATTCTTGGCTAGTGGATGGCTCAAACCTGAATAGCTTATGAGCTCTAGTTTAACGGAGCCTACAATAATTTTTGCCTCGATAAGTACCGGGATTTTGTTTTTGTCGTCTGAAATATAAACGATCAAATCGTCTTCATCTTTAAATACTCTACCGGATTGAACTACCGGTTGGAACTTAAAACAACGGTAAGTACCGGATTTTATTTTAATGGTTTCTTTCCCAATGTATCGGATTCGAATAGGTTCAACTATTCCATCCACAAAGGCTTTAAACGTAAGGATGTCCCCAATTTTGTAATGATCTAAATCGATACTTCGGGCATAATAATAGGCACTCACTAAATCTTGTATTCCTACCGGTACCTGAACCGTATCTTTCTTTTCGGTGGTTACCGTACGGTTGGCATGATCGAAATTATATTCTTGGTCAAAAACAAACCCACCTTCATCCACATGCCGTACAAAACGGTAGGGCTGTAGGGTTTTGGTATTCATATAAGTAACATAAGAATCACGCACTTTATAAAAGAAATCGAAAGTTCCTGTACTGAACCCTCGGCCATCCACTTTGGTACACATATTCCCATTTATGTAATGAGCTCCTCGGGTAACTTCAACGGTTGCTCTACCTGCATGAATAAAACCATAATGGGCTAAATATTCCAATTTCTCACCTTTTGAAAAGGCCGAGTAATCTGCAATTTTAAGGGTTGTATATTCATTACCTGTGGGATTGGCAGTAAACGCTAGTTCTAAAAAACTGGCGATCAGTATGATTATGAGTGCGTGTAATTTCATAAGTAATGTTTTATTGTAACTCTAAATAACGGAAAATAGTATGCGATAGTTCCAAAACTTGTGCCGATATTTTACCCTATCCCTCCCTCTTTACCTCTAAATCGAAAGGGAATAGCATCGGAAATAGGAATGGCTTGAATCTTTTTATTCGCTTTTAAGGGGATATGGTTCGAGTTAATTTTATAAATACGTTGTAAGTGATGGTGGTTTAAAAGGTGATTACTATTTATCTAAAGGGGATCCTTTGTTTAACCCGTTTTTCTAAACTCAATTAATGTGGGTAGAAGAAATAAAACATTGTTTTATGGTAATTTATTATTGGTAAACAATAATAATACACTATAATTGCCTTATCAAATTAAGATCATATGAGAAACAATACACCATTTAAAGTGCTAATCGATATTCTTTTTTATTGCAATGTTTTCGTTGTAATCGGTATGGCACTCAGTCTTTCTATGGGCGGGATGACTACGAAAACGGGAAGCATGAATATGGCTAGCTGGAATACAGAATCTTGGATGGATGTTGTGGTAAGTGTGTTTATTTACTTCCTTTTTATAACTGGCTTATTCTATTTAAGAAAAGTGGCAAGGAACATATTGAATAATAATCAGTTTACGTCAACAATGGCCACTAATTTATACCGATCTGGAATGCTATTTACCCTAACAGGTATATTAAGCTTATTCCTGTCCTTCTTTTTGTGGGTGAGCCATTTGCTCAGGAATGAATTGAAAATTGAATTGGATTATGAAGTGATGGTACCGTTTTTTCTAATGATTATTGGTGCTTTTTTTATCATTCAAAGCAAGATAATTTTGGAAGCTAAAGGGATTAAAGAAGATAATGAATTAACAATTTAGACAGTGGCTATAGAAATAAATCTAGATGTAGTTCTAGCAAAAAGAAAAATGAAAAGTAAGGAGTTGGCCGAGTTGATTGGGATAACTACTGCAAATCTCTCTATTCTTAAATCGGGAAAAGCCAGAGCAATACGGTTCTCAACCCTGGATGAAATTTGCAAGGCTCTAAATTGCCAACCTGGTGATATACTTGCCTACATAGAGGATTAAACCCCTTATATGTTAGAATTTTAACATTAAAAGAATAATTAAAACGAGCACCTATGAATAAGCTAATACTGGGACTATTGATCTCTTTATTTGCAGCAAGCTGCAAAGTAATTACAGAAACTCCTGGGTTTTATGTGGGGTATGAAAGACTATCGGAAAAAGAAATAGAACAGGTGGTTTTTGTAAACCCACAAGAAACAATCACTGACCGTGAAAATGATCAGAAAATATACGCCATTAATGGGAAACAGTTAAGGGAATTTATTTCAAAATCAGATACCTCTGTGGTCTACATCTGGGCACCCAAGTGTCATAGCAGTGTATGTATTTCCTTATTATCTTGCCAAAAGTACTGTTCGGATAATAACTATGACCTGGTTGTGGTAGCTGAATATTACGATATGGAAATGATGGAATTACAAAATCATTCCAAATCCCCTATTTTCATTGCGAACCATCAGTATTACAACAAGCGATATTGTCCAAAATTAACCAAGCTGTTTTTAAAAGAATTACTAGGTCCTGATTTTGGGGATCAGAAAAAAGAAATGGGTCGCTTTTTAAGAAGAGTGTTCGATTGAAAAAGAAAGTTAGGTTTGTCTCAGGAAATTACGAGTTAGAATTAAGAGATTTGACCAAAACAGAATTGAAAAGATTTGGAATTTCAGGCGGAGCGAAAATTACGAAAGCACCCAAAAATGAAAGTGGTGAGGCTAGTTTTGTGGGTTATATCATTATAAAAGTAAATAATAAAGCAGTGAGTGGTCCATCTGAAATTGTTCGAATTTTGGACTCAAATAGACGGTATAACAAAATTATAGAAATGATTAATTTGAAAGGAAAAATTGTTTCCTACGTTTTTAGATATAAGTAATAGGTTGTAAAGTATTTAAAATTCCATTTTTGATCACATCATCAATGGAATTTTCTTTTTAAAAAAAGCTTCGAAATCGATTGAAATAACTATTTTTGCAGCAAAATTTAACAAAAGACAACGCACAACTATGTCAACATTAACAAATTACGAAAAAGAAGTAAAATCGCAGGCTCAAATACGTAGAGCAACTGTTGAGTTTATCAACATTGTTAACGATTTATGGTATGATAGATCTATAGAATTGGTGCTCTTTAGAAATCAATTGATAGATAAGAGAGCTAGTGAAGTTTTAAATCTAATTAATTATGCTAAAGAATTTGTGGCAAAGCCTATTTCTATTTTTGATGCTTTGGAAATTGCAAAAGCAATACAAAAAGCGACAGAGATAGACACCAAAATGAATATTGCTGCAGTTGATTCAGGGGCTCATTTAGTGGCTTTCTCAAGAATGGATCACGCTGTATTAGGAGCAATTGATATTGCGCTTAAAAAAGCAAGAACAGCAAGTTTGTTTCAGAAAAACACAGAAGTGTTGGGCGAAAAATCACAGCCAGGCATGCCTTTATTTGGGATTGAGCATTCTAATAATGGGTTGATTACATTTGCTGGGGGAATTCCCATTAAAAACAAGTACGGAATAATTATTGGCGCCATAGGTGTTAGTGGAAGTACCATTGAAAATGATTATATGGTCGCACAAGCAGGTATAACAGCACTTTAAAACATTGCGTTTTTTCTCTTCTTATCATCAAGCAATTTCAACTATCTTTGTCCTCTAAGCAAGCAGCACATTGAAAGATCTTCTATTAATAACTCCACCGTTTACCCAATTAAATACACCGTATCCTGCAACAGCCTATCTCAAAGGTTTTTTAAATACCAAAGAGATATCGTCTTTTCAAATGGATTTAGGTATTGAGGTAATTTTAGAGCTATTTACCCAAGACACTTTTAAAGAGCTGTTTGATATTGCTTTCGAAAATGACACCATCATTTCAGAAAATTGTCAACGAATTTATACATTAAGAGAAGTGTATTTACAGCCTCTAAACGATGTGATTCTTTTTTT
>MAAC01017487.1_pt1 | contig 58861 bp, 49 predicted proteins | sample 1115981 | NCBI WGS metagenome assembly MAAC01 (sample SAMN04961126, study PRJNA320927) | seawater metagenome | isolation source: sample BD02T64 sea water enriched with oil for 64 days | place: USA:Gulf of Mexico | collected 2013-07-27 | reverse complement strand
CAAAAATATATAGCTACGAAACCAATACACAGAGTTGCTTACTTTATTTGGAGAAAGCCTTGGATGGTTGCCGCAAATAATACGTTTATAAACTATCTTTTGGAACTAAATAAGTTTGAGAATGTATATTCTGGTCTGGAACGATACCCTGAGATTGACCTTAATGAGTTGGCGTTACAAACCAATCTTGATTATGTTTTTTTATCAAGTGAACCCTTTCCTTTTAAAGAAGTCCATGCTTTGGAATTAGAGGAATTACTACAGGATTCAAAAACGATTTTTGTGGATGGGGAATATTTTTCCTGGTATGGGTCTAGACTTAGGAAGGCTTTTGAATATTTTAAAGACCTAAGGAGTAGGCTTTAAGGGGTCTCTGGATAGAAATTTTAATCGGTTGAGCTTTTCTAAAAGTTTTAAAGCCTTATATTCAGAAATATCACTCAATGCAGAATCAGTTTGACGCAAATTATATGCTTGCTCAATAAGTTGTTTGTAACGCTTACTAAGTTTTTTTTGATGACTTATTATGAGATCACTTCTATCCATAAGACTAATAATGAGATCTAATTACTAAATATACAAATTTTTGAGGACAATTAAAAGCCGGTTTAATGGATAATTTAAAAACCGATTTCGAATATAGAAATTGATTTTTTCAACTATTGATTAGCAACAGAAATTACCAAAGTTAAGATTCATTTTATATCTTTAGAACAGCATTAAAGTTTTTGATATGAAAAATATCTTAGTTGTAATCGTCATAATATTTTCTATAGTTCCTATGAGTGCTCAAAATAATTCGTGCAGCTGCTGTTCAGAAAAACATTCAGAATTCGATTTTTGGGTTGGAGAATGGACTGTGACAAATCCTGATGGATCCAAAGCAGGGCATAACACAATTATTAAAACTCAAGATAAATGTATGCTCCAAGAAAACTGGATCAGTGCCACTGCTGGATATACTGGAACTAGTTCTAATTTTTATAATGTTAAGACAAAGCAATGGGAACAAATTTGGATAGACAATCAAGCTGGAACTTTACATTTGAAAGGTGAGAAAGTAGGGAATCAAATGATTCTAAAGACGGATGTGGAAATAAATGAGGATGGTGAATCCTTTTATCATCGCGTAACTTGGACAGATAATGCAGATGGTACAGTACGACAATATTGGGAAACTATTTCAAAAGGAAAGGCTAATGTAGTAGCCTTCGATGGTCTATATAAAAAAAGATAAATCCAAGCCTAAAAGAAAAATACCTTAATCTTGTAAAGCAAAAACCTTTCTCAATAAATCTGTAGTTCTCGAAGATAATTTCGTTCTAATATCTTTTTCTTCAATGGCGATCATTGTATAAACGCCTTTTAAAGCTTCTCCAGTAACATAACTAGTTAAATCGGGATTGACATTGTTTGTAAATGGAATAGTATTGTATTTTGTTATTAAACCTTCCCAAATTTGATCTGCACCAACTTTTGCAAACGAATTTTTGATTACAGGATGAAACTTATTATATAATGCGGTTTGTGTTTTTCCAGTTAAATATTGTGTGGCTGCATTATCTTGTCCTAAAAGAATATTTTTTGCATCAGAAAAACTGATCTCTTTCACGGCATTTATAAAAATTGGGGTGGCTTCAACTACGGCATCTTCTGCCGCTCTATTTAGGACCTTTAACCCTTCATCTGCTAAATTGCTCAATCCAATATCGCGAAGTGCCTTATCAACTTTCTGTAATTCTTCAGGAAGTAGAATTTTGACGATTTCATTTTTAAAGAATCCATCTTTTGCAGTTAGTTTACTGACTTGCTTATCAATTCCAAATTCTAGAGCTTGTCGCAATCCAGAGGCAATATCAGCATTGCCCAGGTCTCCTCCTTGAGGTAATTGATTCACTACTTGTTGCAGTTCAGCACAAGCTGTTAGATTAAAAATAAAGATTACTACAAAAATTCTTTTAATCATTGTTTAAGGTTTTTTATCTTTAGCAAAGATATATGATACTATGCGATTAAATCAAATACCATTCCTAATTTTATTATTCTTCGTTTTTAATTGCAAGACCGAGCCTAAGCAGGAACCTAAGACTGAAAGTGTTGAAGCTATAAATCAATATATTACTGTACTAGGTACGGCTCAGGATGCTGGATACCCTCAAATAAATTGTAAGAAAGAATGTTGCAAGGCCTTCTATGATGGTGAGGTTTCTAAGAAATTAATATCCTGTTTAGGTTTGGTGGATAAGACCACTAAGCAAAAGTGGATTTTTGATGCTACACCAGATATGACTCAGCAAATTCAAGATTTAAAAGCTGACCATTTAGATAATGGAAAAGTGATTGACGGCGTGTTTCTCACACATGCACATATTGGGCATTATACGGGATTGATGTATTTGGGGTTCGAAGCCATGGGTGCAACTAATATTCCTGTGTATGCGATGCCAAAAATGAAATCGTATCTTGAATTAAATGGTCCCTGGAGCCAGTTAGTGTCAATGCAGAATATTCAGTTGAAAAGAATGAAACATGATTCGGTAATGACCTTGAATTCAAATTTGAAAGTGACTCCTTTTTTAGTGCCACATCGTGATGAATATTCTGAAACTGTAGGTTATAAAATTGAAGGGAAACATAAATCCGCATTGTTTATTCCAGATATTAATAAATGGGACCTTTGGAAGAAAAGCATTGTGGAAGAAGTTAAATTGGTAGATTATGCGTTTATAGATGCTACTTTTTTTAACGATGGAGAAATACCAAGACCAATGGCCGATATTCCACATCCCTTTATCATAGAAACTGTGAAGCTGTTTGAAAATGAATCCAAAGAAACAAAAGCGAAGATTCAGTTTATTCATTTAAATCATACCAATCCTGCGTTAATGGACACTAGTGTTTTAAAAGATAGCATTGAGCATTTAGGGTTCAATTTTGCGAAACAGTCTGCGGTTTATGATTTGTAGCATCTAAGCCTTCCCATTTCGATGAATTTTTAGTCTTTTATTTTTGGCAATTCTAGATGCAATAGGAAATTTTATTGTTTTAAAGAATTCTTGGAATTGAAGTAAAAACATTGAAAATTCCGTAAATTGCAGCACTTAAAAACCCTTTTTTTTATCAATGGAACAAATTATAGCATATAAGCCAAAATATAAAGTTCGAATAATAACAGCCGCATCATTATTTGATGGTCATGATGCGTCCATAAATATTATGCGTCGTATTATTCAATCTACAGGAGTAGAAGTGATTCATTTAGGACATGATAGAAGCGTAGAAGAAGTGGTTAATACAGCCATACAAGAAGATGCCAATGCCATATGTTTAACCTCTTATCAAGGCGGGCATAATGAGTATTTTAAATATATGTATGATCTTTTAAAGGAAAGAGGCTCAGAGCACATCAAAATTTTTGGTGGTGGTGGCGGTGTCATTCTTCCATCTGAAATAAAGGAGTTAATGGATTATGGTATTTCTCGTATTTATTCGCCCGATGATGGTCGTGAAATGGGATTACAGGGGATGATTAATGATTTGGTAGAACAATCTGATTTTGCCATTGGAGAAGCTTTAAATGGTGAAGTCGATTTTCTTTCTGAAAAGAATACCAAGGCCATCGCAAGAGTGATTTCTTCTGCCGAAAACTTTCCAGAAGTAGCCAAAGACACCTTAAAATTAATTCATAATAAAAATAAATTATCAACAACACCTGTTTTAGGAATTACTGGAACTGGAGGTTCCGGAAAAAGTAGTTTGGTCGATGAACTGGTAAGAAGATTTTTAGTGGATTTTCCAGAAAAAACAATCGGAATTATTTCTGTCGATCCTTCGAAACGAAAAACAGGAGGTGCATTGCTTGGTGATCGAATTCGTATGAATGCTATCAATAGTCCTAGAGTTTATATGCGGAGCTTAGCAACGCGTCAATCCAATTTGGCACTATCTAAGCACGTAAATGAAGCTGTTGAGGTTTTAAAAGCCGCCGGATACGATTTAATAATTTTAGAAACCTCTGGGATTGGACAATCCGACACTGAAATTATTGAACATAGTGATGTGTCATTATATGTAATGACTCCAGAATTTGGAGCAGCCACGCAATTGGAAAAAATTGACATGCTTGACTTTGCCGATTTGGTTTCAATAAATAAGTTTGATAAAAGAGGCGCTTTAGATGCATTGCGTGATGTGAAAAAACAGTACATGCGGAATAACAACCTTTGGGATGTTCATCAAGATGATTTACCAGTTTTTGGAACAATTGCATCTCAATTTAATGATCCAGGAATGAACACGCTCTATAAAGCGATTATGGATAAATTGGTTGAAAAGGCAGGTGCTGATTTGAAATCGACATTCCAAATTTCTGAAGAGATGAGTGAGAAAATTTTCATCATTCCTCCTTCTAGAATACGCTACTTATCTGAAATTTCTGAAAGTAATCGTACCTATGACAACAAGGCTAAGGAACAAGTTGAAGTTGCACAAAAACTCTACGGAATTTATAAAACTATTGAATCTGTAATTGGGAAATACCCAATATTAGATAAAACAGGAATCAATTCAGAATCTGTTGAGCCTAATGAGGAAAACAAAGATTTCATCAGATTATTAATTTCAGAATTTGATAGAGTTAAATTAAACTTAGATCCGTACAACTGGGAAGTGATTATTGGTTGGGACGGAAAAGTAAACAAATACAAAAATCCTATTTATTCTTTTAAAGTAAGAGATAAAGAGATAAAAATAGAGACACATACAGAATCATTATCACACACTCAAATACCTAAAGTAGCTTTGCCAAAGTATCAAGCTTGGGGAGATATATTAAATTGGTGTTTACAAGAAAATGTACCAGGAGAATTTCCATATGCTTCAGGATTATATCCATTTAAAAGAACAGGAGAAGATCCAGCACGAATGTTTGCTGGTGAAGGAGGACCAGAGCGTACCAATAGGCGTTTTCATTATGTCAGTGCTGGTTTACCAGCAAAACGTTTGTCAACTGCTTTTGATAGTGTGACGCTTTATGGAAACGATCCAGACCGTCGTCCAGATATTTATGGTAAAATTGGAAATGCAGGAGTTTCTATTTGTTGCTTAGATGATGCAAAGAAATTATACTCAGGATTTGATTTAGCAAATGTGATGACTTCTGTAAGTATGACTATTAATGGTCCAGCTCCTATGATATTAGGTTTCTTTATGAATGCTGCTATTGATCAGCAATGTGAAATCTATATAAAAGAAAATGATTTAGTAACAGACGTTGAAGCTAAAATAGCTAAGATTTATAAAGGTGCAGAGCGTCCAAAATATAATGGACAGTTGCCAGAAGGGAATAGTGGTTTAGGCCTAATGTTGTTGGGGGTTACTGGAGATCAGGTCCTTTCAAACGATGTGTATCAAGATATTAAAATAAAAACCATTGCACAAGTTCGTGGAACTGTTCAAGCAGACATATTAAAAGAAGATCAAGCACAAAATACCTGTATTTTTTCTACAGAATTTGCCTTGCGTTTAATGGGTGATGTACAAGAATATTTTATTGAAAATAATGTACGTAATTTTTATTCAGTATCTATTTCTGGATATCATATTGCTGAAGCTGGTGCAAATCCAATTACGCAATTGGCATTAACATTGTCAAATGGCTTTACTTATGTAGAGTACTATCTATCTAGAGGAATGGACATCAATAAGTTTGGACCAAACTTATCGTTCTTTTTCTCAAATGGTGTTGATCCAGAATATGCTGTTATTGGTCGAGTAGCGCGTAAAATATGGGCAAAGGCTATGAAACATAAATATGGAGCTAATGCAAGAGCGCAAATGCTGAAGTACCATATTCAAACATCTGGACGTAGTTTACACGCTCAAGAAATTGACTTTAATGATATTCGTACAACGCTGCAAGCATTATATGCTATCTATGATAACTGTAATTCGTTGCATACAAATGCTTATGATGAAGCGATTACGACACCTACCGAAGAATCTGTTCGTCGCGCGATGGCAATTCAATTAATTATTAATAAAGAATTAGGACTTGCTAAGAATGAAAATCCGATTCAAGGCTCATTTATTATTGAGGAATTAACCGATTTAGTTGAGGAAGCTGTTCTTTTAGAATTTGATAGAATTACAGAGCGTGGAGGTGTTTTAGGGGCTATGGAAACCATGTACCAACGTAGTAAAATACAAGAAGAGAGTTTGTATTACGAGACTTTAAAGCATAATGGTGAATTCCCAATTATTGGAGTAAACACTTTCTTGAGTAGTAAAGGCTCTCCAACGGTGTTGCCTGCTGAGGTTATTCGCGCAACGGAGGAGGAGAAGCAATTTCAAATAAAAACTTTAGAAAACCTACATCGTGTGAATGACACCAATACTTTATTGAAAAACCTTCAAGTTAAAGCAATTCATAATGAAAATATCTTTGAGGCCTTAATGGAGGTATGTAAAAAATGCTCGCTTGGTCAAATCACAAAAGCTTTATTTGAAGTGGGGGGGCAGTACCGACGAAACATGTAATGTGTGGGATGTTTTATTTTTCGTAATTTTAGAGTTCAACTGACTTTTTATGGACTTAAAGAATTATATCACAGAGCTTAAGAGACGTAATGTGCTTAAAGCTGCTTTAGCTTATGTTGTAGTGTCTTGGGTCATTATCCAAGTCATGTCTATTATTCTTCCGACTATTGAGGCACCAGCCTTTATTATGAAATTGTTGTTGGTTGTATTTATCATTGGTTTCCCATTATGGATTGTCTTTTCTTGGGTTTATGAAATTACAACAGATGGGATTAAGAAAACAGCAAGTATCAATGTAGAAGAATCGATTACTCCAAAAACGAATAATCGACTCAATAAAATAATTATCGTATCACTTGGCGTTGCCATTGTATTATTGTCTATTAATTTATTTAATGGTAATAATATTATTGGAGCTTATAATTCTAAAGATAACGTTGATGTTATTAGCATTGATGATAAATCTATTGCAGTATTGGCTTTTACTGATATGAGTGAGGAAAAAGATCAAGAATATTTTTCTGATGGAATTAGTGAAGAAATTTTAAATCTGTTGAGTAAAATTCCTGATTTAAAAGTGATTAGTAGGACCTCTTCTTTTTCATTTAAGAATAAAGAAGTCACTACAAAGGAAATAGCAAATACCTTAAAGGTAAATCATGTTTTAGAAGGGAGTATTAGAAAGTCAGGGAATACTTTTCGAATTACGGCGATCTTAATTGATGTGGTTAGCGGTTCACAAGTTTGGTCTGAAACCTACGACAGGCCAATGAACGATATTTTTAAAATTCAAGACGAAATTGCAGCTAATGTAAGTGAGCAATTGCAGTTAAGTATTTTAGGAGAACTCAAAGTAACCAAGAGTCCCAAGACTGAAGCTTATACTTTTTATTTAAAAGCACATCATTTAGCAAATCAGAATACTAAAATCGCATATATATCGGCCGAAAAAGCAATCAAAGAGGCTTTAGAGATCGATCCAAATTATTCAAATGCATGGCGTTTGTTGGCAGGTATTTATCATACAGGAATGCATAATTTTAGCATAAGAAGTTATGAAGAAGGCATTCCTCTTGGTATAGAAGCTGCTCAAAAAGCCGTCGAATTAGACCCTAGATCAGGTGATAATTTTATTACCCTATCAAGTTTGCAGGATCTTAATTGGAATTTTGAAGAATCAGCAAAGAATAGAGATTTGGCGTTGAAATTAGACCCATATAATGCTATTATCTTAGGGACAGCTGCCAATATGACTTTTGGCGATATTCAAAAATCAGTAACGCTCATAAACAAGTCCATTGCCTTAGATCCGTTGGTCTATGTTAATTATTATAATCTTGGCTTTGCATATTATAAATTGGGCGAGACAGAGAAAGCAGATGAAGCATTGGAGACCTTTAAAATATATTATCCAAATTCTCAAATATTACATTATATGATGGGGCAGGTACGAATTTCACAAGGAAGATATGATGAAGCTTTAATAGAAATGGAACAAGAAACCCACGAATTTTTTGGTTTGTATGGATTGAACTTTGTTCATTTTGCTTTAGGAAACACAGAACGAGCTAATGAATTATTCAAGGAATATATAAAGAAGTACGGTGAAAGCGATCCCTCCAATTTAGCAGATTTGTATGCTTTTCGTGGTAATATAGATGAATCTTTTAAATGTTTGGACAAGGCATTAAAAATTAAAGACCCCGTCTTATTAGAAGCACTTGCCTTTCCTTCATTTAAAATCATGTATGATAACCCTAGGTGGAGTGAATTTATTAATAGGTTGAATCTTCCCAAAGATCATGGATATCACTTGAAGTAATGTATTTTTAAATGGATATTGCTAAAGTAAAACAGAGTGTAAAATTTGTTATTTCTTTAAAGCGTCAACATCCAATTGCTCTGAAGTTTACTAAATTTCTTAAGCTCTTTTCTCAAAATAGGTAAGAAATCTTTACCGTTACTATTACAGCGTTCCAATCGTTTACAGTTGTTATATAAACGCTTCGTAACCTGTTTCAATATTTCGGCATGTTTATGTTTAAATTCCGATCGGTCTTCAAGTTCGGCCTTTACAATTTCTGGAGCCAAAGACTCAGATTGTTGTACGAGGTCTCCAGAAAAATAAATGTTTTCATCTTCAGAGCCATCTCTATGCAATCCCGTTAAATCCTGATTTAGATAATGAGATATTTTTTGCGAGAGCCAAAATATTTCTATCGCCTTTTTGTAGATGGGAGTCTCCGACAAATGTGATGGAGTAGTGTATAACATGTTTTTCTTTCTTAGCATCACAAAACTACTTCGAAATTTACGATTTCAGATTTAGATATTAAGGTTAAACAGTTAAAATGGTTTAATATTTAATATATTTACCTAATAATACTTTAATATGAAAATTGACGCCCTTAACTGGAAGATACTAGAAATTTTACAGCATAATTCAAGACGATCTAATGCCGAAATTGCGAGACAAGTTGGGATCTCATCACCGGCCATTGCGGAACGAATTCGCAAAATGGAAGATGTCGGGATAATAGAGGGGTATTATGCTAAATTATCATATTTTGAAACTGGACATCAGTTAAAAGCAATCATAACATTACGCGCTTTTATGGGGCGACTAAAGCCTTTTTTAGAAAAAGTAAAAACTTTTGATGAAGTTTTGAATTGTTATAGAATAACAGGTAATGAAAATATTGTTCTAGAAGTTGTTTTGAAAAACCAACAACATCTAGAACAATTTATAGATCAGCTTATTACTTATGGTGAAACTAAAACTCAAATCGTACTTTCTAATGTTATAGAAAATAGCCCAATAGTTAATTCTAGTTTTTAATTCCTGGTTGTTTCAGCTTCCAATTGGTTTTAGCTTTTTCCTTGTCAACCATCGCTTTTACATCTGCTAACAAACGCTTTGCATCATAAATAATACCATCTTTAATGGTGTATTTTACACCACCAACACGAACTACTTCGTTATCCTCAGTAAGTTTTATAGCTCCAGTTCCATAAAGAACTTTTAGATTTACTAATGGGTTTTCTTCTACAATAACAAAATCTGCTAGCTTACCTATTTGAACAGAACCAATCTTATCATCCCAACCTAAAGCTTCGGCACCATTTAAGGTTGCGGCTCTAATTACTTCTAAAGGATGAAATCCTGCTTCACGCAATAATTCCATTTCTCTGGGATAAGAAAAACCATAGAGTTGATAAATAAAACCTGAATCTGTACCAACGGCTACTCTACCACCTCTGTTTTTATATTCATTGATAAAAGTCATCCAAAGCTTGAAATTGTTTTTCCACGTTACTTCTTGTTCAGTTCCCCAATAATGCCAATAACTTCCATGACTAATTTTGCTTGGTTCATAGAATTTCCATAGTGATGGTAATGTATAAGTTTCATGCCATTCTGCACGACGTGCACGCTGTAAATCTCTACTTGCTTCATAAATATTAAAGGTAGGATTTAGAGTATAGTCTAATTCTATTAATTCATTCATCACCTTGTTCCAATGATCTGAATAAGGTTCAGCTGCTTGTGCCCAAAGTTTCCCAGCTTCTTCAAAACGGTGTTGCTCATTTTGGTAGTTATAATCTAAAGGGTAATTCTGAACAGTTCTATCGTTAAACAGCGCTTCAGGTAAACCATACCAATGTTCCATAGATGTCATTCCTGCTCTAGCAGAATGTAATACGTTCCATCTGGCGACACTTAGTTGAGCATGATGCGCAGTTGATCTTAGTCCTAATTTTTTATTTTCGTCTAAGGCAGCCTCCATAATATCTGGTTCTGCTCCAAAAAATTTGATTCCATCAGCACCATTTTTCGCATTTTGTCTTACCCATGCTCTTGCCATTTCAGGTGTGCTAATGGGTTTTTTACTGCCCGAACCAAAACCCGTATAATCAAAAATCCGTGGGGCAACAATTTCGTTGGCCGCACTTTGACGTTTTAGTTCAATGGCGTTTCGTCCACTTGGTTGCTTAACTGAAGTGATGCCATGAGCCATCCAAAGTTTAAATACATACTCCGGATCTGCACCCTGAGCATTACCACCAATATGACCGTGCATATCAATAAATCCTGGTAACAAATACATGCCGTTGGCGTCTAGTTCTTTGCCTCCAGTTTTTAATTTTGGTCGCTTAGTTTCATCTATAGGAACCCCATCGTAACCAACAATTTGCATGTTGACAATTTTGTTGTTTTCTACAATAATATCCATTGGTCCGCGAGGAGGGGAACCATCGCCATTAATAAGAGTTACACCACGAATAATAAGTTGAGAATGTGGCCCATCTCCAAGATAATTATCTTGAGCGAATCCGTTCAATACAAATAAAAGCGAAAATAATATGGTTAGTTTTTTCATTTTGTTGTTTATTTATTAGTTACGTGCTCTGGGAACAGAGATATGACTGCCTAAAAATAATGCGTTTAAAAAGAGCTTGTTAGTGCCATACCATGCACCCCTGAAATTTGGATTATCAGCGAACATAACCACACGACCTCTACCAAGTTGACTTACAATAAGTGAAGCTGAAGGCTTTAAATATGTATTCATATTCTTTTCAGAAATAAAACCATCGATATGAGGGTTTTTAGTGTATTTAGCTACTGTGCCATAGGCACTTGCACTTGGTGCTAAAAACACATTGTTATTTTTGTAAACAGGTAGTAATTTATTACGATATCCAAACCCTAAAGGGTGAGTTATGTCTAAATCCACTTGATAAATTCCACCGCCTAAACGTTCTTTTCCTAGGTTTTCACCTGCGTCACCATAAGGTAGTCTTTCAACTGGTTCTGCTTTCTCTTTTTTGTCTTTATCATTTGGCTTTGGTTTTTTAGTCAATTTTTCTTTTACAAGTTTTCTGTCAACTGCCCATTTTGAGGCAGAACCAATGGTGATTAGGGTATTCCCTTTTGCGGTCCAATCTTTTATATTTTGACGTTTCATAGAATCTAGTGTACTATAACTACCAGATACCATCACTAGTGTATTGTATTTATCAAGCCAAGCGCCACGTAACGAATTGGTTTTGAGTTTTGTTATTGGCATTTTTGTTCTTGTATCTAATAAGTGCCAAACTTCACCAGCCTCGTAACTACTTACACCATCACCAACAAGCATAGCTACTTTTGGTTTTTTGACTGTTCTAAAATTATTACTACCTAAATCAATGCCTTTAATACTAAATCCAGTATTTGCTGAATAGATTGGAACACTAAACTTTTTCTGAGCTTCACTTACAATTTCATAAACTTTATCTGCTGAAAGTTTTTGTTGTTTGCTCACAGGAATCATAATACTTCCATAGCCAAAGTCTTTATTTCCTAGATTAGTTTTACTAGAAAACTTTTTAAAAGCAGAAGCAACAATAAGTCCTTTTCTTTGCATGTAATATAAAGCTGAAGGCGCATAGTAATCATCCCAATCCATGATGTAAGCATATTCACTTTTAGGCACTGAAGTTACTTTATTTAGAGATGCTGTTGTTGTAATTTCTTCACCAAGATTAGCCGATTTTAAACCACGATACTCCATGTTATAAAAATTAGCAACACTCCAAGCTGAAGCATCATAATACACACTGTCACGATATTTGCTATACGTTTCAAACATGGTTTGAACCATACGATGTTGTGGTTGTTTTAAAGGTACGGTAAACTTAGCTCCATTCTTATAAACCTTAATTTTGTGTTTTAATAGGTAATCAACAAAAGCCTTATTTCTATTATTATCATAAGCATCACCAAATTCATAAGCTGCAAACCCTGTAGGTGCTTTTTTAGTCATTGCGGTCTTAAAGAAATTTTGTTGATACTGTCTTAAATACGCTTTGTTTTCAACGGAAGCTTTAATAGTTGCAATTCCAGAAGTATATTGATTTCTTATAGTAAATGCAAAAGACATTTTACCATAATCGGTATCTTGTAAATGACCTCTTGAACTAGCTTGTTCAAACAATAACGCTAAAGCTCCTTGTAAATCTGGATATGACGAACCATAACCTGGATACGTACCATCAAAGGATTCTTTAGTATAATAAAATGAACCAATATCATCTAAAGCTTCTGTAAAATACGGAGCAAATAGATTATTTAAATCCTCATAGTTTTCTTTTGGCATTATTGGATCTAAAGAACCAATAGGCTTCATCGGTTCAAAAAAGTGATTGCTGTTAGTTCCCATTTCATGAAAATCGGTCACCACATTTGGATACCATTCATGATACCATTTTAATTTTCCTTGACTTTCTGGATGGACTGCTAATAACCAGTCTCTGTTCAAGTCAAACCAATAGTGATTGGTTCGTCCTCTTGGCCATGTTTCGTTATGTTCAGCATCAGCACCATCAGAGACAATTTCTTTTGCTAAAAATTGATTTGCCCATTGTGTATGTCTGTCACGACCATCTGGATTAATAGTTGGATCGATAAAGATGACTGAATTTTCCAAATAATTTTTCACTTCATTACTATTAGAAGCTACTAAGGTGTATGCTGTTAGTAAAGCTGCTTCTGAGCTTGAAGGTTCATTACCATGAACATTATACCCAAGTTGTATAAAAACAGGAACATCATTGTAATTTGTTGGCGATTGACTTGGGTCAACAAATTTTAAATGTTCAGATTTAATGGATTCAAGATTATTTAAATTTTCAGGTGTTGAAACACGAAGCATTACGAGTTTACGTAATTCATGTGTTTGACCATAAGTTTCAATTTCAGCACGATCAGAAAGTTCAGCTAATTTGGTTAAATAGGCCACAATAAGATCATGTCTTGTGTGTTGCGCACCAATTGGTCTTCCTAAAAATTCTTCAGGTGAAGGAATGTCTGGATTAAAAGGTGATTTGTCTTTAAAAAAATAATCTTGTGCAAATGCGGAGCTTGCCATGATGGTACAAAGTACCATGGCAAAAATGTGCTTAGTTAGTTTCATTGAGTTGGTTTTTAGTGCTCATAAAAATAGGAATTAAAAACCTAGAATCTTGTCCTTAAGAAATTTTTAACACATTATAAATCATCTAAAAATTATTCAGTTAAACTGAGCTCAAATGGAGCTTTTATAAATTTGTTAATTAGCAGCTACCAATAATTCCTTATTAAGTTGCATGAGTTGAATTTTTTCACGTTCATTTTGAAACTTATAAACTGCAATTTCTTGAGTTTGAGAGGCCTTACCCCAATTATAGTATTTTGTAACCTTAAAATAAGTAGGTTCTGGTTTTTTATTGCCTTTGTATGTAATATTAATTAACCATTCACCAATACCAATGTCGTCTATAAAAAACTCTTTACTGGAATATCCTTTTTGTTTCTCATCTGTAATTAACGCTTGGTTGCCCGCTAAACTATGGTCAAAAACATAAGACCTTAGTTCGGGGTTTACAAACTCCAAATCAAATTCGGCTTCAGATGAATTCCATTCAACAATGATGCGTACATCATTTCTGAAATCAAATAAATTTTCACTTTTAGGCACAAACTTTTCTTTAATATCAGATTGATTTCTTCTGCTAAAATACAACCATTCCATTTCGTTATAAATAATTTCACCAATGCCTTCGCTATTAACATCTTTCCCTTGCATCAAAAAACTCAAGTATAAACGCCATGATTTTTTAAACTGATTATTTTCCATATAGGCATTTGCTAAATCACGATAGGATTGCGCATATTGAGGTCGCAACTTAAAAGTGTGTTCATAGGCATCAATAGCTTCTCTAGTTCTGCCTATAGTTTGTAAATGAAATGCAATCGCTTTTAAAACCTCGGGGTTTTTGTTGTTCTGCTCAATTTGTTCCTTAAATATTTGAGTTGATAGTGTTAAGTCATTAAAATGAGAAACAAATTTTTGGGCAATAGCTAAATGGTCTACATAACTTGGTAGCTGATTTTTAAGTTTTTCATCATAGTATATGTAGGCTTTTTGTTTACTTGGAAACTTTTCTAAAGCATCAGCATAGGTGTTTGAATTTAAACTTTCTAAGGATATTTGTGAAGCATCATTGGCATAAAAATCTTTATTGGTATATTGATCTGCAATTTTTTTTCTCATGGCCTCTATGGGGTTAAAGTCACCATTAATGGTTTGTACCAAAACAACACCACCAGCACCAGCAGAGCCATATCGATTTGTCCCTGCTAACGTTTTTAAAATCCGAACATCTTCAATGTTATTGAGGTCCATAGGAGGTTCGTCCTCATAAATAACACCATCGACATCCCAGATTGCATATGTAGGCGTGTTAATTGACGACCTAGGTTTTACAATTAACTTTTCAGCAATATGATCGTATTTTACCCCAGGCATTTTGCCGTCTAGAGCTTCGCCTAAAGAACTGTACATAGCGCTTACATCTGCACCATCAAAATAGGATAAGGCAAACCCTGTGCGTTTAGGGTCTATATTACCTCTTGATGTATTAAAAGTTTGCTCTCGTTTTTTTGCTTGCTCTAGAGTTTTGCCAAGTTTGCCATCTGTTGTGACAGTAACTACGCTTAGCTCATTTTCTTTAAGCACCATTTCTATATCTAGTACCTCGGTGATATCTTCTACAATTATTGAAACTCTAGCAAACCCTAAGTGACTATATTGTATAATATCACCAACATTGGCTTTGATATTATAAGTTCCTTTGGGGTCTGTTTTTACTCCCGTGTTTTTACCAACAATTTTAATGTTTACAAGAGGCATCGGAGCATCTAAATAAGAGACCTTACCTCTAATGTTTTTGGAAATTATAAATTTAGGTTGAGAGGTTTTTATGTTAGATGATGAAAAGGTTACGTCATCACTAGTAGTTATTGCATCTGCATTGTAATAGTTTTGGTTTTGATATTGTTTTTCTTTAGCTTCTCTTTTTTCTGTTTGAATATCAATGGAGTTTATAGTCCTAATTATTATTAGGTTTTTATAAGGGATAGTATAAATATCTTCAATATTATTAATGCTTAAATCTGAAACAAATCGGGTTTTAGTTTCAAGACCGTCAACAATATAAATTGCCTCTTTTATTCCCTCACCTCGAAAATAAAGATTTTTACCAATTCGTTTTAGCCCAGCCACTTTTCCATTTAAAGCATAAACAATATTTGGCGCCCCCTTATTAAGCTCTTTCCCTGAAACATATTTTATTGAATGTCCAGATTTCAATGGATTAAATGTACCAAATGATGTTTTAAGCTCAACATTCATCTTTTTTTCAAATTCAAGAGCTTTTTGGTCAATACGTGTTTTTACAACAACCTCATTAAGTTTGTTGTCTTTTTCTTGTAATTCTATATTGAGCGTTGAAGTCACATCTTCAACCAATATAGCAACTGTTGTATAGTTAAGGTGACTGTACTCTAAAATATCACCAATATTAGCTTGAAGACTATATTCACCATTGTTATTTGTCTTAGTGCCTTTTGATGTGCCCTTGATAATAATATTTACATTAGGAACTGGAGCAAATAAATGCGTTACTTTTCCTGAAACAGATTTTGTAAGATTGCTAGATGAAAATGTAGTTTCGTTAGCGTTTGCTATTGCATCATCATTATAATAGTTTTTATTTCTGTGTTTCTCTGCTTTTGCTTCTTTTCGTTTTGCGATTCTGTGAGGAGAATCTAGAGTACGAACAATGATGACACCGCAACGACTACCCCATTTTAGTCCATTTTTTACAACATGAATATCTACTATTCTATGTAAATTAATAAATGGTTCATTTCGATAAACAATTCCATCTACATCCCACATACACGGAAGCACTCTACCTGTATTTACATACATATTATCCCAGGCTTCTGTGAAATTAGAAAAGCGACCTAAATTATCTTTGTTATCAAAATACGCAACCTTCCCAGTAAAACTATTAGGGTTTACCATACCTATGGCAGTTTTGAATGGTTTATCTCTGTTTTTTTCTGTTTCGGTTGGTGTATATCTCTTTTTTTTTGCAGTAACAATAGTTTCATTTAACTTGTTAACTTTTTCTGTCATTTTAATATTAATAACAGAGGTTGCATCTTCAACGATTATTGATATTGTATTAAAACCGACATGACTATAATTAATAATATCACCTACTTTGGCGTTAATAACATAATTTCCGTGAGTGTCCGTTTTAGTCCCCTTTGAAGTTCCTTTTATTAGGATGTTAACGTTTGCTAGGGGCGCATTGAGATGGGTTATTGTGCCTGAAATTTCTTTTAAAGTTGTATTGTTGTTTTGTGCAAAAAGAGATAATGAAAAACTGAAGAACAGTAGAGCGATAAAGAAAAAAATCTTTTTAATAAAGTAGTTACGCATATATAGAAGGATGTGATTTATCCTACAAGTTACTAAAAATATTGTTATGATTATCAGTGATTTAAAATATTTATTCTCCGATTATAGTATGCGGTACATTATCCACATTCCAATCAATAACCAAGCCTCCTGCTATAGATTTGGCAATGTCTTTCCCATATAAATGTTCAACTAAATATAGAGCGGCTTCAAAACTTTTTGCGCCACCAGCTGAGGTGATGTATTTACCGTCGTGTACAAACAAAACTTCTTTACGGATATCCAAGTCGGGAAACATGGTTCGCATTTTATCAATATCACTAGGAAAAGTCGTGGACACTACATTGTCTAATACACCAGCTTTGGCTAAAACAAAAGCACCATCGCAATGTGAAGTTACGAACTGAGCTTCCTTATCTATTTTTTTAACGAAGTTGATCAGAGCTTGATTTTCAAGATCTGTATCTAAGTGATGTAGAGCACTTGGCACCACAAGAATATCTATTTTTGGTAGTGCGTCCGAAATATAATTATAATCAGGGAGTATACGCATGCCTTCAAAAGTAGTAACAGCGGCATCGGTATTAGCTACTGTAAATACATTCATAGCTTTTATGCCTTCTCTAAAAATAGTATGCTGAAAAATATCGAAAGGCGCCGTTAACTCCGTATTAAAAGTGCCATCCATAATTAGGAAGGCTACATTATAACGATTGGGTTCAAGTTTTGGAAATTGTTTTTCTGTTTTAGTTTCAATAGCTAAAGACTCTTTATTTGTCTCAGAAGAATTACAATTAAAAAGTATTCCCAGTAATAAAAAATATATAGTGTTTTTCATTTTAATTAATTTATACGCCAAGGTGGATTCTTTCTATCCTTTCCGGCATGAAATAGAATAATGTGATTACCATCGGGATCATTCAGGCGTGCTTCTCGCCATAAATAAGACATGTCTTCCGGTTCGCTGGTAAATATAATACCTTTTGATTGTAATGTTGAAACTAAAGTGTCAAGATTTTCGTCTTCAAAATAGACGGTAACCCCATCACCTTTTGGTAGGCTTTCTACTTTATGAATAGAGAAAGTTGCCTCCCCATCAGGGCATTCAAAGCGCACATATCTTGGGAGAGCATCAACAATTAAATGCAGCCCTAAAGTTTTATAAAATTCCGTAGCCTTTGAAACATCAATGGACGGAATGGTAATTTGATTTAAATTCATAATTGTAATGTTTGATTGATGTGATTGGCAATTCTTTTAGCGTGGATTCTAGAATTTTCTATAAACCATTTGTGGGTTTCCTTTCCACCACAAATAACCCCTGCCAAATAAAGGCCTTCAATATTTGTTTCCATGGTCTCTTCATTGTAAATAGGAAGGTGTCGCTCGTCTTGAGTAAATGCGATATTGGCATTTTTAATAAAACTAAAATTTGGCTGGTAACCTGTTAATGCCAAAACAAAATCGTTCGGTATTTTCTGTGTGCCTTCAGATGAGCTAATGACGACCTCATGGTCTTTGATTTCTTTAATTTCCGAATTGAAATAGGCCTTAATACTGCCCTCCTTAATCCGATTGATAATATTTGGGCGTACCCAATATTTAACGCGTTCTCCAATAGCTTCTCCACGTACAACCATGGTTACATGACCGCCTTTTTGCCAAATCTCAAGAGCCGCATCTACCGCCGAATTACTGGCCCCAACTATAATGACTTCTTGAAGGGTATAGGGATGGGCTTCCTTGTAGTAATGTGATACTTTAGCTAAATTTTCACCAGGAACATCTAATAGCTTTGGGATATCATAAAATCCTGTAGCTATGATTAGTTTTTTAGCACGATAATCATGCTTATTTGAATTGACTAAAAACACGTCGGATGTTTTCGTAATACTTAGTACTTCTTCATATAAATTAATATTTAAAGTGTTGGACGTCGCCACCCTTCGGTAATACTCTAATGCCTCATTTCTATTGGGTTTTGGATTGTTACTAATAAAAGGGATATTATCTATTTCTAATTTTTCAGAAGTCGAAAAGAAAGACATGTTTAAAGGATAGTTAAACAGGGAATTTGTAAGTGCACCCTTTTCGAGGACGATATAATTCAAATTTCTTTTTTTGCATTCTAGAGCACAGGCAATCCCAATTGGGCCACCACCTATTATTAATATGTCTTTTTCTTGTTCCAAAGTTTTCTGTTTAAATGGTTTGTGCTACTTTTTTTGCGCTTAACTTCTTGCGTTTCAAAACCCGTTTCAGTATAATTAATAAAACTACACATAAAGCGGCTAACATGGAAATGACATACCAGGTATTACCAAAGCCATAGTTACTAGCCATTTGCATGCCGGCATTATGTCCAAATATATGAGCTATAGAAAAGGCAATACTATACAAGGCCATGTATTCCCCTTGGTTTCCTTTCTTAGCACGATCCATGGCAAACGCATTAGAAAATGGAAAGGCTATCATTTCGCCAATCGTCATTAATAGCATTCCAATAACGAGCACACCAACCCAAGCTGTCATATTTAAAACCACAAAGCTTAAGCCAGTTAAAACAGCACCAAAAAGCATAAGTCCCGTTTTTGTGAATCGGCTATTTTCCAACCATTTTATTAGCGGCATTTCCAAAATAAATATTAAAAACCCATTCATTCCCAAAAGCAAGCCTATTTCAAATTCGCTGAGGGTATATGCTTCCCGATAATATAAGGGCATGGTTGAAAAATATTGTAAAAACACAATCCCGAAAAGTAACATTGCTCCTAAAAATATTAAAAAAGGCATGTCGTTATATGCTGATTCTGGATGATCCACTTTAACCGAATCCAACGGTGTTGATTTTCTAGGATTAAGTACATTTAAAAGCACAATAGTAGCCAAAATACAAGTGATGCCATCCACCCAGAATAAGCTGCCATAACTCATAGTGGTAATAATAATGCCGCCAACGGCAGGACCTGCTGAGAAACCGAGGTTTATGGCAAGCCTGATTAGCGTTACACTACGGGTTTTATTTTCGGGTTTGCTATAAGCACTCAGTGCCACGAACATCGCTGGACGAAACATATCGGCTACTAGCATCACTAAAAATATTCCAAAGCAAAAGCTTACAAAAGTATTTAAAAACTGTAAACCAATAAATAAGAATCCTGTACTAAGTAAACTAAACAACATCACTTTATAATACCCAATTTTATCGGTGAGTTTTCCGCCTAGCCAAGATCCAGCTACCGACCCTAATCCGAAGGCACTCATTACCCATCCCACATCTTCAAGGGTGAAATTTAAACTCTCGGTGAGGTATAAGGATAGAAAAGGGATCACCATGGTTCCCGCTCTGTTAATAAGTGTAATTAATGCTAACCACCAAACTTCTCTTGATAAGCCTTTAAAGGTGTTAATGTAGTTGTTAAATAGTGTTTTCATTTTACTTGTATCGGTTTGTTTGCCGATGGATTTTTTTAATTGGTTTCTGTTTTGTTTTAAGTCATATATTGGTTTTAAGTACTCAAATTACAATGCAATACTGACCGTCGTCAGGATTAGTAAAAGCTTCAATACGTTAGGTTGAAAGTTTCCATAAAAATAAAACGTCCAGCTGGAAGGCTGGACGTTTATACATTGTAATATTTTATATTCATATCATCGCAATATATAGTTCGTCCAGCCTCTATGTGAAGAGGTGCACTGCAGCTTATAAATATTGACAATGGTATTCATCTTTGTTTTTTTAGTTCGACAAAGCTATGTAAAAAAATGTTATGTTGTATTTTTGAAGTGGAAAAAATAGAAATGAAAAAAATCACATACATATTAGCAGCTATTTTAATGATGGGTTGCGGACAAGACAAGCGACAATTATTAGGGGATACCGAATTCCAACGTACCAAGAATGCCGAATTTAAAGATGCCTCTACTTCACCACTAAAAGCTAAGGATAGGAAAGGATTTAGTTCACTAGATTTTTTTACTTTCGACACTACATTTGTGGTCACTGCCCAATTAAAACGTACGCCAGATACGGAGTATTTTAAAATGAAAACGACCACTAGTAGAGTCTCCAGAGAACGTATTTATGGGGTCTTAACGTTCAATTTAAATGGAGAGACATATGAATTAAATGTCTATCAAGGCGAGGAGATGCTTGAAAAAAAGGGCTATGAAGATTATTTGTTTTTACCATTTCTCGACGATACCAATGGTGAAAGTACTTATGCAGGGGGGCGTTATATAGATTTAAGAATCCCGGAAGGAGATATACTTAGTGTCGATTTTAATACGGCTTATAACCCGTACTGTGCGTACAATGTTAAATATTCATGCCCTATAGTACCACGGATTAATTATTTACCCGTAGCCATTGAAGCAGGGGTGAAGGCCTTTATGAAGGAATAGATTTGTTGTCTGGAAGTTGTTTTTTAATTTTTATGCTTGTTTGAATTCTGAATTTTCACGTATTGTTTTTTGTTGCAGCTCCTTTTGATCCTCTATTTCCTCTTGAAGTTGGTTTATTTTATGCCAGGAAGTTCCCATTAATATGCACGAAATTATAGCCACAACTATTAATGCAATTTTCCAGATAATCATCTTATCTTCTCTGATTGAGTTCATGTTTTTGAGGTCGTTTTCAATCGTATACATGGGATATGCAAATACATTGCTATATTAACCTATGTCCTGTTGATTAACTCACAAAGGTATTGATACGCTTAAAAACTATATTACGGGAATCCGCAATTTTGAGTTTTATGTTGATAAAAAAGAATAGAGAATATTGTGTGCCCTGTGTGATGTTAGTTGGTTAATTGTAGCAAACTAGCTTTAAGATCAATTGGATATTCTAATCATATGACTTTAATTTGATTTGAAAATCACTAAATTAAATAAGGGATGAAAGGCTGAAACCTAGAGATTTAAAATCTACTTACTATTTGGTGTAGCTTTTACTAGGGCTCTAAAGACAGTGCCTAGATTATTGTTTTTATGTCCAGACGAATTAATTAAAATAATAATGTCTAAGTCTTGAGGCATGAGGTGTAACATGGTTGCCTGAATCCCGTCTGAACCTCCTGTAGCACCAAAAAAACGCATGCCATTCTCTTGTGCAGAATATAAGTCAACAAGTACTTTTTGCGTGTCCTCACTCAGCAAAGAACCCTGTTTTACTGCGGAGAGGAATGAGAATAAATCCTTGATATTAGAAGAAATACCTCCTGCAGCCCAGGCCCAACTATTAAAAAGTTTATAGCTGTTGCTTAAATTAATGAGCTTATCTTTTCTAAGTTTTTTGATGTCGTTTTTCTTTATTGCAGATTTGAGAAAAAAAGAATTTGGGATGGCATAGCTGTCAATGGTTTTTCTACCTTGGGTATCAAATCCTTCCAAAAAGCTATCCTGCATTTTAAGTGGGTTAAATATGCGTTCTTTATAGGTGTTTGCCAATGTGTTTTGTGTGATGTTTTCAATAATCATGCCCAACAAAATATAATTGGTATTAGAATAAAACTTTTTGTCGAATGGGGCTAAGGGTTGGCTAACTGGTTTTTTGTTTTCAATATAACTTAATAATTCTTCGGGTTTCCAGGTTCTTGACATGCCACCATTATAAAAGCAATTTTTCCAGAATTGATTGTTTTCTGTGAAACTGTAAATGCCACTACTATGACTCAATAGCTGAAGGATGTTGATCTGGTTTACATTTGGAATTTTAGATTTTATACCAGGATCCAAAAAGGTGGCGATAGGGTGGGTGAGAGTTATCTTTTTTTCATCTACCAGTTGTAAAATAATTACCGCCGTAAATAGTTTTGTAATACTCGCTAATCGGAAGCTTTCATTAATATTTAGCGGGATATTGCCTTCAATATTACTTAGTCCAGACTTTCCTTGCCAAAGCGGAGCATTTGGTGACTGTACAGCAGCTACAATGGCTGGTAATCCTTTTTGTGTTGCGTCATCGAGAATTTTTTGATAGCTATTGGTTTCAGCTTGTGAATACAGCATATTTACAGCCCATAATACTAACAAGAAAGTAATGGTATATCGTTTGTTCATATCAATTATATACAATTCAAATTCGTCGTTATTTCACTAAAAAGAGTCCTAAAAATACAGCGAGAAAACCAAGGACAAAGCTTCCAATGGTGTAGAGTGCAAAACTTGTAAAATCTCCAGATTTTAGAAACATATGGTTTTCATAAGCAAAAGTGGAAAAGGTTGTAAACCCCCCACAAAACCCAGTTGCTAATAAAAGGGTTTGATTTTGAGACAAACTATTGTTTTTAACGGCTAATCCTAGAATGATCCCAATGAGCAAACTTCCTAAAATATTGGCTGTAAAAGTCCCCCAGGGAATGCCGCTAGTTTGGTTATTGTTGAGATATTTACCAATTATATAGCGTAGCGTACTACCAAAGCCACCGCCAATGAAAACGAGCAAAAGTTGTTTCATAAATCTTGCTGTGTTGATTTCGTCATATCTGGCTAAGATAACAATGTTTAGTCTTTAATAGGAATATAAATTTCAGTAATCCAATTCGCCGGATTTGGAAAATCGCCAGGGTCATTAGTATAAATCTCAAAAGGATTAACCTCGGTAGGTTCTAAACCATTATCGGTCAAATGTTGCATTGCCGTTTTCCAAGCCGTACTCAAATTGGTATAATTGCCATGGAGGGTTGCTTTTAATACCCTTAGTTTTGGCATATAATCGCATAAAATGTCACTATCACCACTAATTATAACTTTCTCCTTAACGGGCATCCCGTTACTCATAATTACAGAACCGTTGTCAAAATTCATGTCGTGGTATATGGTAAAAGGCATGCCATTCATAGCAATATTATTTTCCCCCATATACATGCCAATACTCCCATATTGTCTTCCCATAATTTGACTGATATTACTGGAAGTTGCATTGGTAGTTTTATATAAATAGAAGCCACCGCCATACTCGGTGATTCCGTTAATAACAACGCTGTATGCTTTCATACTATTTATAGTCACAGAATCTAATTTTTTTAAACCCAGCTCAAAGTCGGGGCCAATCATTTGGTCCATTCCGCCACTAATCAGCGCGTAAAATTTCAGCATAAAAGGCATGCTTTCGCTTTCCATTCCCCAAGATACCGTAGTGCCATTGTCTGTAGGTTCAAATTTCCAATATACCTGTGACGGCGGGAAATCTTCAAATTGCATTTCTTGTAAAATTGAATCATATGGACTCGAGCTTAGGGTGCTCATTCTACCAATGCCATCTTCACCCTCCCAAGAATAGGCGCCTCCAACTCCTATGGTTTGTTCGGGATATGTAATTTGTAATTCTGGGTCTTTTTCAATCCATGGCGACCAAGATTCCCAGTTTTTAAAATCATTTATAGTTGCAAATAATACTGCGGCAGGAGCATTGATCGTTCTGGTTCTAACAATATTGTAGTCATTTGGCTGGATGGCAATATAAGTGCATGAGCCAATAACGAGGATCATTAGTAGAATGATGATGAACTTAAGTGATTTCATTTTATTGTGATTTAATGATCTACTCAAAGATAAACATTTTCTAAATGTTGCTTTGAAGTTTGATGTAAGTCCCGAGTAAAAATCAAAACTAGATTTAAAAATTTTATTAAAATTAACGTATTTTCGTTTACTTAAGAATTAAAACTAAAAAGATGAAATTTAAAGTAGCTTTAGCGGTATTAGTAACAGCAAGTGTGATGTGGTCCTGTAAGACCGATTCCGCAGAAACTGAGAGTATTACTGAAGAATTGGTTGAGCTTTCTAACGATAATTTTGAATATCAAGTAGAGCAATTTGCAGATTTAAAATTATTGCGTTATCAAATTCCAGGTTGGGAAAACCTAACACTAAAAGAGCAAAAACTAGTGTATTATTTAACCCAAGCAGGATTGTCTGGACGTGATATTATTTGGGATCAAAATTACAGACATAATTTAACAATTAGAAAAGCCCTCGAGCAAGTTTATTTAAATTATACGGGTGATAAAACTACTGAAGATTGGATAGCTTTTGAAGTGTATTTAAAACGCTTTTGGTTTAGTAATGGGATTCATCATCATTATTCTAATGATAAAATTAAACCAAAATTTTCTTCAGAATATTTAAAAGCCTTACTAACTGAAACCAATACAACATTGGAAGGAGAAGCTTTTGATGTGCTTTTTAATGATGTAGATTCTAAAAAAGTAAATCAGGCTAAAGGCGTAGATAATGTCCTGGAAAGTGCAGTTAATTTTTATGGTCCAGATGTGACAAATAATGATGTGGAGTTGTTTTATGGAAACATGAAATCTCCAAATCCTGAAAAACCATTGTCCTATGGTTTAAATTCTCAACTAATTAAGGAGAATGGTGTTTTAAAAGAGCGTGTTTACAAATCGGGAGGACTTTATGGTGAGGCCATAGATGAGATTGTTAAATGGTTGGTCTTAGCACAAGGCGTTGCTGAGAATGAAGCACAAGGAGAGGCATTGGGTCTCTTAATTCAATATTATAACACTGGTGATTTGCAAACCTGGGATGATTATAATGTGACTTGGACGGCTGCAACTGAAGGGAATATTGACTATATAAATAGTTTTATTGAAGTATATAATGATCCCTTGGGTTATAGAGGGTCTTATGAGACTATTGTTCAGATAAAAGATTTCGATATGTCGGCCAAAATGGCGGTATTGTCTGAAAACGCACAGTGGTTTGAAGATAATTCACCATTGATGGATACGCATAAAAAGAAAAAGGTTGTTGGTGTAACTTATAAAGTTGTAAACGTTGCGGGTGAGGCTGGAGACGCTTCACCAAGCACACCTATTGGCGTAAATTTACCTAATGCTAATTGGATTCGAGCGGCAGTTGGAAGTAAATCGGTATCCCTAGGAAATATCATTAATACCTATAATAACGCAGGGAGCTCTGGACGATTGAAGGAGTTTGTGAATGATGAAGAAGAATTAAACTTAGAAGAGAAATATGGACAATTGGGAGATAAATTACATACTGCATTGCACGAGGTTATTGGGCATGCTTCAGGTCAATTAAATCCAGGTGTAGGCGAAACTAAAGCAACACTTAAAAATTATGCCTCGACCTTAGAAGAAGGTCGTGCAGATTTAGTAGGCTTATATTATTTGTACAGTCCAAAATTACAAGAACTCGGATTAGTAGAAGATTGGGAGTCTGTAGGTAAAGCGGCATATGACGGTTATATTAGAAATGGACTATTAACCCAGTTAATACGATTAAATTTAGGTGATGACGTAGAAGAAGCCCACATGAGAAATAGACAATGGGTTAGTGCCTGGGCTTTTGAAAAAGGAAAGACCGATAATGTGATTGAAAAAGTCACCAGAGAAGGGAAGACCTATTATAATATTAATGACTATGTGAAATTACGTGAATTGTTTGGACAATTGCTAAGAGAAACACAACGTATAAAATCTGAAGGTGATTTTGCCGCTGTCGAAGCTTTGGTTGAAGGATATGGCGTAAAGGTTGACCAGACTTTGCACGCTGAGGTTTTAGAGCGTAATAAACAATTTACATCGGCGCCTTATAGTGGATTTGTAAACCCGGTATTGGTGCCTGAATTTAATGAGGCAAATGAAATAATTTCAATAAAAGTTATGCAAGCGGCAAGTTTTGAGAACCAAATGCTAATTTATGCGAAGCGTTATGGGTTTTTACCACAAATAAATTATAAAGCTGTATCGACAAATGTAAAATTATAAAAAGCGCGATATTCAATAAATTCAAAAGCAGAAACCGATGTGGTTTCTGCTTTTTTTAACACTAAACATAAGTAGTAAAACGTTAAGTGTCGTTCGTATTAAATGATAACTGTTGTTAAAATTTATATCTTTTTTCTATGGCATAACGCAATAATTCACCAAGTCCTTTTAAACCAAGAATCCGACTCATATTTTTACGATGGGTTTCAACGGTACGCACACCAATGAATAATTGTTCCGATATTTCTCTGGACGTTTTGCCTTGCGCAATAAGCTCTAAAATTTCTATCTGGCGTTTAGTTAATATGCCTTTTTCTTTTTTTATGTCTTTAGAATTTATAAAATTAGGATTGATATTGGCATCAAAATAAGTTTCGCCTTGAGATACTGCATTAATCGCATTAATGACTTCTTTTAGTGTAGAGTTTTTTAAAATATATCCTGAAATTCCAGCTTCGAGCATTTGATCAATAGCTTCATGCTGGTCAAACATAGTAAAGGCTAAAACTTTAATTTGTGGAAACTCTTTTTTAATAAGTCTAGTCGCAATAATACCATCCATTTTTGGCATACGGATATCGGTAATTACAACATCTGGTTGCTTAAGTCTTACTATTTTTAATAAAGCTTCGCCATCATTTGCAGTACCTATTACTGAAATGTTGCTCTCCGAATTTATTAAAAGTTGAAGCCCATCTATTAGTGATTGATGATCTTCGGCTATGGCTAATCGTATCATGTTGGTATGTCTATTATTACGGTTGTCCCTTTATTTATTTCTGATTCTATGGTGACCGTACCACCTAAATTTTCTATCCGTTTATCAATACTATGAATGCCCATTCCTGATGATTTTCGAAGATCTTTGGTATAAAATCCATGGCCATTATCTTCTACCATGATATTTAAACTGTCTTCATGATTGGTAATATGAATGGTAGCTTCTGAAGCTTCTGCGTGTTTGATTACATTTGTAATAAGTTCTTGAATAATCCTGAATATGGTAAGTTCAAGGCTATTTTCTAGTCTGTTTTCCAATCCATAATCAACAACATCTATGGCCGTTTTATTAGATCCCGAAACCTTAGTGGCCATATCTTGAATTGCTTTTAGTAAGCCTTGTTTTGCAATAACTCCGGAGTTTTTAGCATGAGCAACGGTGCGTACTTTCTCGTAAGCCTCATCAATTAAATGATTGGTTTTTTCAAAGAGTTCGGGGGACTTTTTATCCATTAAAGCGTTAAAATGTAATTTTACAGTAGCCATTAAGCCTCCAAGATCATCATGCAATTCGTTAGCAATGCGTTGTCGTTCTTTTTCCTGACCTTCAATCATGGCGTCAATAGCTGTTAATTCTTGTTCTTTTAAAACAGTAGCCAATTTTTGAGTTTCCAATTCTTTTTCTTGCTCCGCCAGTTTTTGTTTGCGTTTGGTGCTTTTCTGAATGACATAAAATGAAATACTGCCAATAAATAAAATCCCGATGAGCATTAGCCATACATTGCGTTTGTTGCGTTTCTCGCTTTCTATATCGATTTGAAGCTGAATGTTTTCTTTTTCTTTTTTCTCAGTTTCATATTTTGTTTCTAATTCACTAAGCAAATCACCAAACCGGGCTTCCTTCAATGTATCTTGAGTAATTCGATACTGAACCAATTCATTAAATGCCGATTTAAAATCATTATTTAAGGTATCTATTAAAGATTTATAATAATGAATTCGGGAAATATTCTGATAATCTGTTTTATTAAACGATCTTTTTTTTGCAAGTGCTAATGCATTTTTAGCGATATTTACTTTTTGATCTTTTAAGGCCACCCTCGCTTTAAATGTATACAGTTTATTAAGCATAGATCCTTTATAGTTATAAGGGATTTTTAAAAATGACTTTTCGGACTTGTCAATATAATATAATGAGCTGTCCATTTTATTTAACTCTTCATAATAACTTGCAATTACAGTATATGAAATGCCTTCGAGATAGGGCTGGTCATTTTTTATTAAATAGCTGTTTAAATTTTTGAACGATTGCCGATTCCAGTTTTCAACATAATAGTTCTTAAAGTTTAAAATTAGGTTGTAATAATCATGGTATGCTTTTTCATGGGCGTCATAGGCATGATTTTTATATAAGTATAAATAGGGTTTGTAGGTTTCATTATCGTATAAATAACTAATGTGATGAACCTTGAGTATTTTTTTTAAGGCCTCGCAAATAAGAGTGTCGTTTTGATTGTTTTGAGCGATTTGTAGTGCCTTTTTATAATTATTTAATGCCGTTATGTTATGATCCAGATATTTATAATACTGATAGTCTCCTAAATTTATGTGATAATAGAAGCTGGCAAGAATAGTTGTATTTGGTTTCGTGACACTTAAAATTGAATCATAAATTGAATCTTTTATGTTAAAATTCTTAAGTAAGTGTATTTGCCATTCCAGCTGTGTTTGTTCGTCTTGTTGTAATGCCTTTAATTTTAGGGTAGCACTATCCAGACGATATTGCCTAAGATCATCAATGATATCAGAATGTTGAACACTAGCACAAGCAGTACTAATGCCCAAAAAAAGAATTAAGGTGTAAATAAAAATTTTCAATAGGGGTGTTATTTAATGTAAATATCAGACATTTTCATTTTACACGGGCGGTCTGGGCCAAATTTTGTTTTCCGGTCTTCATAAGATGCTTTGCCGCTTTTTAAATTATCAACTTCTTCCAATCTGGTTTCTCCATCTGGGAGGAATATAATATTTTCTCCATCTCTTGTCATGAATTCAGTATCAACAAACAAAGTGGTATTGTCACGAATATTTTGATCTGTTTCTCTTACTCTAGACATGGAATTGCCTATGGCTTCAAATATTACTTCTATTTCTAGTAAATCCCCGTGATATAATACCCCTTCAATTGCTTTATTTGGGATATGATCATAGGTAAAATCAGTATTTAGCCCTTGCATGATTATAAGCCCTTTTAAATGACGTCCATTAGAAAATCCGTCGATGTTAAAATCATCACTTAATTCCAGAGATTTAAACCCAACAACTTTCGTGATGCCTAATGTGACTGGACCCGAAAAATTTTGAATGTAAAAATTCATAGCTTCTACTTTAAAGCAATCCTTACCATCGGCATCGACGCCTTGACTCCCTGTAATTTTAATATAGACACTATAGTGTGTACCATATTTCATGTCAGAATAAATGGGATCGTTAGCAGAATTGTTGTCGTTTTGCTCCTTATTTTTTAGTAAAATATTAAAGCGTAATTTTTCGTGTGACATTTCTTTACTTTTTTAAATTAAACATTAGAAAAAACTAATTGTAAAATTCGGAAAAAAAATGATGCAAAGAAATACCTAATTATAGGTATATCTGCCCTCGAAGAATAAAAATAATTTTGTTTAAAAAGTAAGTTTTTTTGGCTTAGCCAAGTAAAAATTTAATGGCAACAATCATTAATAAGAAGGAGATAAAAGCAATCAACACCCATATACTCCCCTTATAATAACGCTTGTGAAGTTTGAGGTCTTTTCTATAAGTAAAGACTAATACGACAATAAATGCTATTGCGAATAAGATTCCGAATATGATTTGACCTTTACTAAACATATAATTTATATTTTTATGCGAAATTAATCAAATACAATGAAACCTGTATATCTAAAATAAATATTAAACAATTTAATAATGATTATTTTTATTTTAGATATACAGGTTATTTGTAAATTAAATTAAATACTGAAAAAAAGACAAATGAAGGACAAAATTGAAGCCGTTAAAGCATTTCATACTGCATTTAAATTGGGATATCGAGAAACTCAAAAGGCAAATTTAGGATTGGATAAAAACACCCTCCGTTTTAATTTAATGAAGGAAGAAAATGAAGAGTATCTTGAAGCCACTAATGCTGATGATTTAGTAGAAGTAGCTGATGCTTTAGGAGATATGTTATATATTCTTTGTGGTACAATTATAGAGCATGGGATGCAGTATAAAATTGAAGAAGTATTTAATGAAATACAGCGAAGTAATATGAGTAAATTGGGTGAAGATGGAGAGCCTATTTACAGAGAAGATGGTAAAGTATTAAAGGGTCCAAATTACTTTAAGCCGCATATAAAAGAAATATTAGAAAAATAAAAAAAAAGCCGCTTTAGCGGCTTTTTTTTAATCTATAATTTATATCGCCAACCAAATTTATCTTCACTCTTATTGGTTTGAATATCTGTGATGCGTTTCTTTAATAGTGAGGCATATGTGTTTTCTAGTTCAGGCAAGTCATAATCCTGATTTTTAAAACCAAAGCCAGCAATTGGTGAAACTACTGCAGCTGTGCCAGCACCAAACATTTCTTTTAGGCTACCATTGTTAGCCGCATCAACAACTTCTTTTACAGTTATTTTTCTAACCTCTACAGTTATATCTTCATCCTTTGCAATTTCAATTATACTTTTACGGGTAATACCATCTAAAATTCGATCACTAGTAGGCCCGGTAATTAAAGTATCATTTATTCTAATGAAAATATTCATTGCTCCGGCTTCTTCGATGTACTCATGTGTATTATCATCAGTCCAAATAACCTGGTTATAACCTTTGTTAATTGCTAGTTGTGTTGGGTAAAACTGCCCTGCGTAATTTCCTCCAGCCTTAGCATAACCAACGCCACCATTAGCAGAACGCGAATATTTTTCTTCTATTAAAACTCGTACTTTGCCAGAGAAATATGCTCCAGATGGTGCACAGGCAATCATAAATTTATATTCGTTAGCTGGTGAGGCATGAAGCCCTTCTCCAGAAGCAAAAATAAATGGCCTAATATATAATGAGCTTCCTTCGTTTTTTGGAATCCAGTCCTTTTCTATTTGTAATAAAGTTTTTAAGCCTTCCATAAAATATGCCTCTGGTAATGCAGGCATACATAGCCGTTCGGAAGAAATATTTAAACGTTTAAAATTTTCTAAGGGACGAAATAACCATGCGTTTTCATCAGTATCTTTGTATGCTTTCATGCCTTCAAATACAGATTGACCATAATGAAATATTTTGGCCGATGGATCCAGAGTAATGGCTTGATAAGGGACAACTCCAGGTGTTTCCCAAGCGCCATTTTTATAATTACAAACCAACATGTGATCTGTAAAAATACTTCCGAAGCTCAAGTTGTTAAAATCTACACTTTTAATTTTGGAATTTTCAACTTTGGTAATATTGATTTTCTGCATTGTATCTTTTGCCATAACATTGTGATTTACATGGCAAAATTAAGCAAATTAGTATTCATATAAAACAGAAATGCAACTTAAAAAATGTATATTTATAGCCTTGTTTTTATTATTTATTTTAAAAAAAAACTCATGAAAAAAATATTTTTAATTGTGTTTCTTGTCGCATTTGTTTGTGCCTGTAAAGATGAAAAAAAAGAAACTATCGAAGACGCTGATACCATTGTATATGCTTCTTTTGGAGAAAAAATTGATACTAAACATGCACTATCAGGATCAGATATTACCGACATATATAAAAATTTAATTGTTGGAGACACCCTTGTAGCAAAAGTTTCAGCTAAAATCAACGAAGTATGTTCAAAAAAAGGCTGCTGGATGAAGTTGGATTTGGGAAATGATGAAGAGATCATGGTACGCTTTAAAGATTATGGTTTTTTTATGCCTTTAGAAGCTCAAGGTGATGTTATTATCAATGGGAAGGCATATGTTACTGAAGTTTCTGTCGAAGATTTGCGTCATTATGCTGAAGATGCAGGAAAGTCGAAGGAAGAGATTGATGCAATTACGGAGACTGAAAAAGCATACGCGTTTGAAGCTGATGGGGTTTTATTAAAAGAATAAGTTGAAACGAAAAGTAATTATTACTGCTGATGGCTCTAAAACCATTCAAATTGAAGACTGGAATGAGCAATATCATTCTATTCATGGTGCAATTCAAGAGGCTAACCATGTGTTTATTAAACATGGACTTTGGCACATCTGTAATGTGAATTTGGAAGTAGCCAAACCTGATCCAAAAAAGAAATTATTGGATGAGATTTCAATTTTAGAGATAGGTTTTGGGACAGGATTGAATGCATTTATCACCACATTAGAAGCTAAGGAACTTAGAAAAAGTATCAATTATGTTGGAGTAGAAGCCTTTCCTGTTGCGGTTGATGAAATCGCACAATTAAATTATGCCGAATTAATTTCACTGGACGCTTCAGAGGTATTTACAAAGCTTCATGATGTTCCGTGGGAAGTTCAAACTGAAATAACTCCAAATTTTACGCTTACGAAACGTCAGCAGTTCTTTTCTGATATAGACGACGTTTCTCATTATCACTTGATATATTTTGATGCTTTTGGAGCACGTGTGCAACCCGAATTATGGACTGAAGCTATTTTTAAAAAAATGTTCGATGCGTTAAAACCTAATGGTGTTTTAGTAACCTACTCTGCCAAAGGAAGTGTGAGAAGAGCAATGCAAGCCGTTGGATTTACAGTAGAGCGTTTGGAGGGTCCTCCTGGAAAACGTGAAATGTTGCGTGCGAGGAAGGTGAGGCAGCATTAGGCGGAGCCACATGTTGCGTGCTAGGAAGGTGAAGCAGCATTAGGCGGAGCCCCTTGTTGGTAGTATTGAGAATTAGTGACCTATTTAATTTCACTGTAAAAAGGTTAAAAATCAGCTAAAATAGTGTTAAACCTAGCTTAATTGAATACTAAATAAGCCAAGCAAGTTGTATTTTTATAATAGCATTATGAGAGTATTAATTACAGGAGCTACAGGTTTAATTGGACAAGCAATTGTCAAGCAATGTTATGCTCAAAATATTGCAGTAAATTACTTAACGACTCGTACATCTGAACTAAAATCTACAGATAATTACAACGGCTTTTATTGGAATCCAAAGCGAGCTGAAATAGATACACAGTGTTTTCAAGATGTTGAAGTTATAATAAACTTGGCGGGGGCTCCTATAGCAAAACGATGGACACCTAAACATAAAAGAACTGTTTTAGATAGCAGATTGGATGCGCTTAGGCTTTTAATGGATACTTTGAAAAATGAAAGGAACACCGTAAAGCATCTAATTTCAGCGAGTGCGATTGGTGTTTATACAGATTCATTAACGCATTACTACGATGAGAATTTCAACGAATTTGAATCTGGATTTATAACTGGTGTAGTACAACAATGGGAGTATCAAGCGCTTCAGTTTAATCAAATTGGCTTAAAGGTTTCCATTATTAGAATTGGAGTAGTTTTGTCTAACCAAGGGGGTGTGTTAACAGCACTTGTTAAACCAATAAAGTATTTTTTAGGATCGGCAATGGGAACTGGGAATCAATGGCAATCTTGGATTCATATTGAGGACCTATCTGCAATGTTTTTATATCTAATTCAAACTGGAAAAAGCGGAATTTTTAACGGTGTAGCTCCAAATGCTGTAACACAACAAGAACTGGTTAGAGATTTAGCAAAAGTATTAAAAAGACCGATTATACTTCCAAAAGTTCCTTCGTTGATGCTTAGAATAATATTAGGAGAAATGAGCAGACTTATTTTAGAAAGTCAGCGTGTTAGTGCTAAGAAAATAGAGAGTTCAGGATTTGTATTTAAATACTACCATTTGCGACCCGCACTCGAAGATTTATTATTGCCAACAAGCAGAGAATGAAAAAAGCCTTACTTAAAAAGCAAGGCCCTTAAAAAATAAATTATTGTTGGATTAAGACTTATTGGCCTTAACATTAATTTTTAACTCAATATCGTCGTTAATAAATTTATCACCTAAATCATCAAAAAACGACTTAGAACCATATTTTACATTCCATTTTGATCGATCGATAGTAAATACTTCACTAGAAATTGTAATAGAATTCCCTTCAGGAGTTACCATTACGGGAAAAGTAACATTGTTCTTTACATCTTTTAGCATTAAGTTCCCAGAAAGCATTGTCCTGCCATCCTTAGTTTCAAGACCAGTAATTTCAAATGCTGCACTAGGGTGCTTTTCAACATCAAAAAAATCAGCACTCTTCAAGTGTCCTTCCAGTCTTTTGTTCTCTTTACTTTCTTTAATTGAATTCATATCAATTAAAAAAGTACCACTTTCCAAATTTCCGTTGCTAAGTGATAATGCGCCACTTTCAATGTTAATAGTTCCTTTATGTGTTCCTGTTGGCTTAAATCCTTGCCATTCAATAGTAGATTCTCCAATTGCTACAGTGTACTTTACAGCATCCGCTTGCGATTTGGCTGCAGTTTCAGCATTAGCAGTAACTGCTTCCTCAGCTCTGTTTTTACATCCTACCAGTGAAAGTCCTAATATTAGCACGGTAAACAGATTAAAAATGTGTTTTTTCATGTTTGTTGATTTTAGTGTTTTACCAAAATAGGGATTTTCACGAGTACTATCTGTTAAAATATTGCAAAAGTATTTCGTGACATTTTGACATTTTAATAATATTGGCAGTACTTTTGCCAACTGTTTAGTGGAACTAAACTTTATAAATTAAAGTTCAATATATAATGAGTAAGAAAAGTAAAACGAAAGATATTTTGGAAGAACAAGTTGAAGTAGCACAAGAAGCGGTAGTGCAGGATGAAGATGTGCGCACTGAGGAGGAGAAATTGCAAGAAGAAGTACAAAAAGAGAAAGATAAGTTTTTACGATTATTCGCGGAATTTGAAAACTATAAAAAGCGTACAACAAGAGAACGTATAGATTTGTTTAAAACAGCAAGTCAAGATTTGATGGTAGCTTTATTACCTATTCTTGATGATTTTGATCGCGCTTATTCTGAAATTTCTAAGTCTAAAGAAAAAGAATTGCTTAAAGGAGTAGAACTCATAAGTAACAAACTTAGAGTTACGCTAAAGGCTAAAGGACTTGAAGAAATTAACGTAAAACAAGGAGATGTGTTTAATGCAGACGATCATGAAGCAATAACTCAAATTCCGGCACCTAGTGACGATTTAAAAGGTAAAATTATAGATGTTATCGAAAAAGGATACGCATTGGGAGATAAGGTTATTCGTTTTCCAAAAGTTGTTATTGGGCAATAAAAAGATATTAATTTAATAACTCCTAATTGAGTTTCAATTGAGAAGCTTTAGGATCGGGAATATGGCAAAACAAGATTATTACGAAGTATTAAAATTGAGTAAAAGTGCAACTGCGGCTGAAATTAAAAAAGCATATCGTAAAAAGGCATTAAAATATCATCCAGATAAAAATCCTGATGATAAAGAAGCTGAAGAAAAATTTAAGAAAGCGGCAGAGGCTTATGAGATTTTAAGCGATCCAGATAAAAAATCACGATATGACCAATTTGGACATCAAGCCTTTGAGGGCGGCGGTGGCTTTAGCGGAGGAGGTATGAATATGGATGATATATTCAGCCAGTTTGGTGATATTTTTGGTGGTGGTGGCTTCGGTGGCTTTGGCGGTTTTGGCGGTCAAAGACAGCGGGTTGTTAAAGGAAGTAATTTACGGATTAGAGTAAAATTAACTCTAGAAGAAATTGCAAATGGTGTTGAGAAAAAAATAAAAGTTAAACGTAAAAAACAAGCAAAAGGAACAACCTATAAAACCTGTACTACTTGTAATGGTGCAGGGCAAGTTACTAGAATTACCAATACAATTTTGGGAAGGATGCAAACTTCGGCACCTTGTAATACCTGTAGTGGTGCTGGTGAAATTATAGATAAAAAGCCAAATGAAGCCGATGCTCAAGGTTTAGTTGTTACAGAAGAAACGGTCTCTATCAAAATACCTGCGGGAGTTGTAGATGGAATGCAACTTAAGGTGTCTGGTAAAGGAAATGAAGCTCCAGGTAATGGAGTCTCTGGAGATTTATTAGTTGTTATACAAGAAGAAGATCATGCAACTTTACAACGTGAAGGCGATAATTTGCATTATGATTTATACGTGAGTTTACCGGATGCGGTATTAGGAACTTCAAAAGAGATTGATACCGTTACAGGAAAAGTGAGAATTAAAGTTGATACTGGTGTTCAGTCCGGTAAAATATTGCGCTTGCGAGGCAAAGGAATACCGAGTATAAACGGGTATGGCAGAGGTGATTTGTTAGTGCATGTTAATGTTTGGACTCCAAAAACTTTAAGTAAACAACAACGAGAATTTTTTGAAAACAATGTTAACGATGAACACTTTGAACCTAAACCAGAGAGTACGGATAGATCATTTTTTGAAAAGGTCAAAGATATGTTCTCCTAGTCCTCTAAGAGGTGCATCCCTTGATAAACTTAGGATTATGATATGGCGTATTGCTAAAGATATTTCCTGATTTTAAGATTTATTTAAGAAAAAATAGTATATTTGAGAAGCCACTAATGTGTGTTAGTGGCAATTTTTCTTTTTCATAGCAATTTTTCCCATCCTTATTTTTAAGGGTGGGTTTTGTTTTGAAGCAATTCTATTTTTAAAAGCTACAAGTTGCTGTAACATTTAATATCTTTACCCTACTTATTAAAAAACACTAAACACATTTAAATGAATAACGTATTAGTGGCCGAGTCGGTCTCTAAAAATTTTGGAGATTTTAAAGCATTGAATAATGTTTCGATTTCGGTTCCAAAAGGAAGTATTTTTGGGCTTTTAGGTCCTAATGGTGCAGGTAAAACAACACTTATTAGAGTGATAAATCAAATCACTATGCCAGATACTGGAAGGGTATTACTGGACGGAGATCTTTTAAAATCACATCATATTCGAGATATAGGTTATTTGCCAGAAGAAAGAGGCTTATACAAGTCTATGAAAGTTGGTGAACAGGCTTTGTATTTAGCTCAGTTAAAAGGATTGAGTAAATCTGAAGCGAAAAAAAGACTTAAATATTGGTTTGACAAATTAGAGATAGGTGATTGGTGGGATAAAAAAATACAAGAACTTTCAAAAGGGATGGCGCAAAAAATACAGTTTGTTGTAACGGTATTGCATCAACCAAAACTATTGATATTTGATGAACCATTTTCTGGCTTTGATCCAATAAACGCAAACCTCATTAAAGACGAAATTTTACAACTACGTGATGAAGGAGCAACGGTTATTTTCTCTACCCATCGGATGGAGTCTGTAGAAGAATTGTGTGACCACATTGCATTGATTCATAAATCAAATAAAATTCTGGATGGTAACTTACAAGATATAAAACGCCAATTTAAAACCAATACATTTGAAGTTGGATTAGTAACGGAGAATGAAACAGAATTAACACAATTATTGAAGACTAAGTTCGATACGACTATGGCCGATTTTAAATCTTTAAATAATGATTTAAAATTAAACATTAAACTTAAATCTACAGAGTCATCAAACGACTTGCTATCCTTTTTGACTAGCAATGCTCAAGTAAATCACTTTAATGAACTTGTGCCTACAGCAAATGATATTTTTATTCAAACCGTTAAAAATAGCTAACTATGAATCATTTAGCACTAATCATAAAACGCGAATATTTAACTAAAGTTAGAAATAAATCGTTTATTATTATGACTTTTTTAAGTCCAATAATAATGATTGCACTTATAGCGCTTGTTGCTTATTTATCGCAGTTAAATAACGATAAAGAACGCAGCATTTCAATATTGGATGAGTCAGGCTTAATGCATGATGTTTTTCAAGATACTGAAAACACAAAATATTCTATTTTAAAAGAATTGTCGCTTGCAGAAGCTAAAAGTTTGGTTGAAGAAAAAGAGGAGTACGGCTTGTTGCATATTCCACAAGGAGCTGATATTGATGCCGTTAGTAATTCTATTAAGTTTTATTCAGAAGACACGCCATCATTAACCATAATTTCAAGCTTGGAAAGTAAATTGGAAAAGAAATTAACCAATTTAAAATTACAACAAGGTGGTGTAAATATTGAAATGATTAAAGCATCTAAAACAAATATTGATATAGCTCAAGAAAGTTATGAAGGGGAAAAGACTTCTAAAATTGACAATATTGTAAAACTCGCCTTCGGAGGAATAGCTGGGTACTTGTTATTTATGTTTATCATTATATATGGAAATATGATTATGCGTAGTGTCATTGAAGAAAAGACTAGCCGAATTATTGAAGTTATTATTTCTTCTGTTAAACCCATACAATTAATGATGGGGAAAATCATTGGAACATCATTAGCAGGAATTACACAATTTGTGATCTGGCTTATTTTAGGTGGTGTTTTGATGTTTGTAGTATCTGCAATTTTTGGAATTAATTTATCTGAAATGCAAACGCCACAACAGGAATTGATGCAACAAGCGATGGATTCTCAAGAGATACAAATGCAGGCACAGCAGTTTATGACTGCAATTTATAATTTACCACTAACTAATATGATTTTGGCTTTTGTCTTGTTCTTTATAGGCGGTTATTTATTATACAGTTCAATGTATGCAGCAATTGGTGCTGCAGTTGACAATGAAACGGATACTCAACAGTTTATGATGCCAATATTAGTGCCATTAATACTTGCGGTTTATGTTGGGATATTTACGGTTATTGAAGATCCACATGGAACGGTATCAACCATATTTTCATTTATACCATTGACATCCCCTGTGGTAATGTTAATGCGTATTCCTTTTGGTGTTCCTATATGGCAACAATTATTATCTTTAGGATTATTAATGGGAACATTTAGACTCACAGTTTGGTTTGCTGCAAAAATTTACCGGGTTGGAATTTTAATGTATGGAAAAAAACCAAGCTATAGAGAAATCTATAAATGGATAAAATATTAGTAAATGGAAAAAATTAATGCATTTTTAAATTATAGTTTTGAGATAAGTGAAAAGGTACATGTTGGCGTAAAGAATATCCTTATTCTGATTGCAGCTTTTATGATTACGGCGATTCTCTTAAAAGTAATAAAGAAGCTCGTTACTAAAAAGTTGCCAAATGAGGATAAACTTAAATTCAATTCGGTATTCTCGTTTACTAGATATTTTATTTACCTTATTGTATTGCTCTTAGCGATGCAAAATGTGGGTATTGAGCTTACAGCCGTGTTTGCAGCATCTGCAGCTTTATTAGTGGGTGTTGGTTTAGCCTTGCAAACCTTATTTCAAGATATAATTTCTGGAATTTTTATTTTGGTAGATCAGTCCGTACATGTTGGTGATATCATCGAAATAGATGGAAAAGTTGGCCGAGTTGTAGAAATAAAACTTAGAACAACTAGAGCGGTCACAATAGATAATAAAGTACTTGTTATCCCTAATCATAAGTACTTAACATCCATATTATACAATTGGACTGAAAACGGAAAGAAAACTAGAGAAAGCATTGCTGTGGGTGTTGCCTATGGTAGTGATGTAGAATTGGTTAAAAAACTTCTTACCGAAGCAGCAGAAGGTCATCCAGATGTGTTAAAGAATCCTGAACCCTTGGTGTTATTTATGAATTTTGGAGATAGCTCATTAGATTTTAAATTAGTATTTACTTTAAAAAATAGTTTTGAAGCAGTAATAGCACAGAGTGAAATACGTTTTAAAGTAAATGAATTATTTATAGAACATAATATTAGTATACCGTTTCCACAGCGCGATGTACATTTAATTAATAATTAAATCAAAAAAGGAATGTCTAATATATTAGTAATTGAAGATGAGGCTGCGATTAGAAGAGTATTAACAAAAATATTATCTGAAGAGAGTGATACTTATCAAGTTGATGAAGCTGAAGATGGCCTAGCCGGGATTGAAATGATTAGAAAGGAAGATTTCGATTTGGTTCTTTGTGATATTAAAATGCCTAAAATGGATGGGGTTGAGGTATTAGAAGCAATTAAAAAGATTAAACCAGAAATTCCAGTAGTTATGATTTCTGGACATGGTGATATTGATACGGCGGTAAATACAATGCGTTTAGGAGCTTTTGATTATATCTCCAAACCCCCCGATTTAAATCGCTTATTAAATACAGTTCGCAATGCTTTAGACCGAAAAGAATTAGTAGTTGAAAATAAACTACTAAAGAAAAAGGTGAGTAAAAACTATCAAATGATTGGAGAAAGTAAAGCTATTTCTCAAATTAAGGCAATGATAGAAAAAGTAGCGCCAACTGATGCAAGAGTATTAATTACTGGGCCAAATGGAACAGGGAAAGAATTAGTTGCACATTGGCTACATCAAAAGAGTGAGCGCAGCAAAGGCCCTATGATAGAAGTTAACTGCGCGGCAATCCCAAGTGAGCTTATAGAAAGTGAATTATTTGGTCATGTAAAAGGGGCGTTTACTAGTGCTAATAAAGATAGAGCAGGGAAGTTTGAAGCAGCCAATGGCGGTACTATTTTTCTAGATGAAATTGGTGATATGAGTTTATCTGCACAAGCAAAAGTGTTAAGAGCGCTTCAAGAAAGTCGCATTCAACGTGTGGGTAGTGACAAAGACATTAAAGTTAATGTTCGTATTGTAACGGCAACTAATAAAAACTTAAAAAAGGAGATTGAAGAAGGTCGATTCAGAGAAGACCTTTACCATAGACTTGCCGTTATTTTAATTAAAGTACCAGCATTAAACGATAGAAGAAATGATATTCCTATATTAATTGATTATTTTTCTAAAAAAATAGCAGGAGAACAAGGGATATCAACAAAATCCTTTTCTAAAGAGGCTGTAAAATTATTGCAGGAATATGATTGGACAGGAAATATTCGAGAATTACGTAACGTTATTGAACGCCTTATTATTTTGGGTGAGGCAGAAGTCAGTGAAAGTGACGTGAATATGTTTGCGAGTAAATAAAAAAAGAGCAGCAATTAAATTGCTGCTCTTTTTTTAAGTCTCGTTGTGAAATAAATTATAATAAGTTAAATCCAACACTTACTCCAGTTTGGATATCGGGATTATTATTTACACTAAAATCTTGTTGTAAATAAACGGTTACCGTTGCTTTTTTAGTGAAAGAGTATAGAAAGGTCCAATAGTTGTTGTTTTTATAAAGGTTAGTGACCCCATGTCCCCAAGCATGGTGTGCATCTGGGTTTCTAATAGGAATTATATATTCGCCCTCATCTTGTTTATTTAAACTGGTTTGAAAATAAAAATCTAAACCAAAAGAATGTGTTGTCCCTCCTTTCGATAAATAACTGTATTCAAGAGCATTTTCTAAATGAGCAATAAAATTATTTGTGCCAAAGTCAATATTATTGGATTTCAAGGAGATGAAATTTTTTCTTAATGCCCCCATTCCAAAACCAAATTGTAAATAACTTTTATAGTTCAGCTTTATAGTTTTAATAGCATTTGTTGAAACCCCTAAATCCATTGATGTATTGTACTTTGATAAATTTGTTCCCAAATGAGCTCCAAAATTAACGTGAAATGTTTTAAAACTCAAAGCTTCAGGGTAGTAGTAATAATTAGTTTCTAAACCACCCACAAAAAAATCATTATTATAGAGTTCTAGTGTATTTCCATTCCTGTCTACATATTTGATTTCAGCTTTACTAAGGCCAAAAACAGTCCTATCAAACGGATCTTTACCTCCTGCAACATTTGCATGAAAGTATTCTATAAATTCGTCACCTGTTAATATTGAAAAAGGGCTCTTACCTCTGGTAAGCATGAATAAACGCAATCCAATATTTAATTCGTGTGATTTGGCAATTTTAAAACTTGAATTTATATGTAATCCTTTTATAATTCCGTCAATCTGTAATTCAAAACTTTCGGCATCTAAAGCTTCTTCATCAAAGTGATATTGCGTTTGATGCCAGGGGTGTTTTCTGGCTTCATTTCTAATGGCAATATCATTTGGAATATAAGTTTTTATTTGTGTTCCCCATACATTGCCACTTTCTAGTCCAATTTGTAAGTGAGGCTTTCTCGAGGCATGAGTCTTGAAGTTACCTTGTATTCTTGAAAAGAAAATTCCAAAGGGATGAGTTGATAATATGTTAGGTTTAGAGATTCCATTTTTTTTGTGAATTAATGTAGAGTCGGGCTGTTGTGAATAACTTAAAATAGAAGATAGGCAAAATGCCAAGACAAATAATAGTCTAATTTTCATGCAGATAGTTTAGTGCATCAAAACTACGAAATCTTCGTTATATTTAACAAAAAATATGACTTATGAAATCCATAAAATTTGATGAATTTAAAGTTACATCCCCCATATGTTTAAAAGACAGGACAACTGTTTATGACTTAAAAGCTGATAAAGACAAGATAGAAAAGGAGTTGCGAGAAGTACGTGAGAAATTAGGAGAACTTCAGGATACTTTATATGCTCATGGTAAATATGCAGTATTGGTATGTTTTCAAGGTATGGATGCCGCTGGAAAGGATAGTATGATTCGAGAAGTTTTTAAAGATTTTAATACACGTGGAATTGTGGTTCATAGTTTTAAAGTTCCAACTGAGTTAGAGCGAAAGCATGATTATATATGGAGGCATTATATAGCCTTGCCAGCTCGTGGGAAATTTGGCGTGTTTAACAGAACCCATTATGAGAACGTATTGGTAACTCGTGTACATCCAGAGTATATTTTAGGGGAGAACATACCTACAGTTACATCAGTGGAAGAAATCAATGACAATTTTTGGGATACACGATTTGAGCAAATAAATAATTTTGAAAAGCATATCGCACAAAATGGAACTCTAATTTTTAAATTTTTCTTGAATTTATCAAAGGATGAACAGAAAAATAGATTATTACGACGATTAGAAAAAGAAGATAAACATTGGAAATTTTCACCTGGAGATTTAAAAGAGCGAAAACTTTGGGATAAATATCAATTTTGCTATGAAGAAGCTATAAATAAAACATCAAAACCTCATGCCCCATGGTTTACAATTCCAGCAGATGATAAACCAACAGCACGATATATCGTTGCTAAAATTATATTTGACACGCTTAAAACTTACGATGATATAAAGGAGCCAGAGTTAGAAGATGAGGTGAAAGCTAATATAGCATTATATAAACATCAGTTGAATAATGAAAAGAATTAAACCATTAGACCTAATTATTGTCTTAATAATAAGAAGTAGGTCTTAAATTTGTGATTTTTTTTATTAGGACCTTCATTTAAATGTTAATTTAAAATCCAGCATCTGCTGGATTTTTTATGATATTTTTTTAAGTAAATATTTTTCAGAACAGTATCTTTAAAGACTTAAAACCATCTACAAATGAAGCAAACACTTTTTTTATGTGCCTTATGTATTTCAATGTTATCTATTGCACAAACCGACGCGGAAGTTATTAAGAAAATATATAATAATTCTTTAACTAATGGTCAGAGTTATCAGTGGTTAGATTATTTGTCAAATCAAATTGGAGGGCGCTTATCAGGATCTTTAAATGCAGAAAGAGCTGTACAATGGACAAAGGAGGAATTAGAAAAAGTGGGGCTAGATAAGGTTTGGTTACAACCAGTAATGGTTCCAAAATGGGTAAGAGGCACTCCTGAATATGCCTTTATAGAAACAGAACCAGGAAAAACAACTAATGTTAATATTTGTGCTTTAGGTGGTTCGGTGTCAACACCGGCATTGGGTATTAAAGCCAATATTATTGAGGTTCAGGGAATTGAAGATTTAAAAGCACTAGGGAGAGAAAAAATAGAAGGAAAAATTGTGTTTTTCAACCGTCCCATGGATGCGTCTTTAATTAATACTTTTAGTGCATATGGGGGTTGTGTTGATCAGCGTGGTGCAGGAGCAAAGGAAGCAGGAGCTTATGGGGCTGTTGCTGCAATTGTGCGATCAATGAATTTACGCTTAGACGATTTCCCACATACTGGAGCAATGAATTACGGGGACACACCAGTGAGTGAAAGAATACCTTCAGCTGCCATAAGCACAAACGATGCCGAATTATTAAGTACAATGATAACACTTAATAAAGATGTTAAATTTTATTTTAAACAAAATTGCAAACAGCTAAAGGATGTTTTGTCATATAATGTTATTGGAGAGATTACCGGAAGTGAATTTCCAAATGAATATATTGTAGTAGGAGGGCATCTAGATTCTTGGGATTTGGGAGATGGATCTCACGATGATGGAGCAGGAATAGTTCAGTCTATGGATGTATTGAGATTACTTAAAGAAAGCGGAGTGAGACCCAAGCGAAGCATTAGAGTTGTCCTTTTTATGAATGAAGAAAATGGAATGAGAGGTGGTCATAAGTATGCTGAAGTGGCTAAGGCTAAGGCTGAAAATCACATTTTTGCACTTGAAAGTGACTCAGGAGGATTTACACCACGGGGGTTTTCATTTGATTGTAGCGATGCCGATTTTAATCAAGTATTGAGCTGGAAATCACTTTTTAAGCCATATTTAATACATTTCTTTGAGAAAGGAGGTAGTGGTGCAGATATTGGACCGCTTAAAAAGGATAATATTGTATTGGCAGGATTAAGACCTGATACGCAACGTTACTTTGATTATCACCATGCTGCAAATGATACTTTTGATGCCATCAATAAACGTGAGTTGGAGCTTGGGGCAGCGACCATGACTGCTTTGGTTTATTTATATGACAAGTATGGGGTGCAGCCAATTAGTAAAAAGACACTACTTAAAAATTAATTAGTTGGGGTCCAGATAGAAATCCGTTCTTCGGAAAATATTATCGAGATTTACCTTTTGACTTAAATTTAAAACAACAAATAGTATATTTAAATAATAAATCTTTCATTGGTGAAGCATCGAATTCTAATAATGTTAAAAAGGATAAACAACTTTGTGTTGTTAATTATGCTTTTGTTTTTAAATACATATGATATTCAGTCAAGTAATCTTTGTGAATTTACTGATGTCGTTGAGGCTTCTATAGGACATAATTTACCAGATTTAAACAAAAATTTTAAAACAGAAGGGCAAAACGGGTTATATCCAGAAGGTGAAATTGAAGAATCTTTAGCTAATGAATATAGACGACTAGCTAAGGTGTATTCAGACAGCCTTTTACCTGTGAAAGCAATTCATTATGCTGAGCGATATATTAAAACCACTGCAGATTTTTCCATAATTAACGATCACTTTTTTCTTAATATTAGTAATACCGATTTGTATGTAAATTTTAAAAATAGATATGGTCCAAATTATAATGTGCTATCTATATTTTATCTTTTTGCTGGGTTTTTGGGATTGTTCATGGTTTTAATGCTAAACCTCAAGAAAGGGATTAACCGTAAGAGCACCTTTTTTATAAGTATTTTTATTTTACTCCATTCGCTCTTTATTATCCATTTGAGCCTTTATCTTATTAATTGTCATTATTATTTTCCGCATACATTATTAATGTCGACGGCATTCATTCTTTTTTATGGACCTTTAATATTTTTCTATTTTAAAATTACAGTAACACAATATAAATTAAAGTGGAGAGATAGCTTGCACATCTTGCCAGGTCTTACTTTAATAGCCTATATCATACCTTTCTATATGCTATCTACTAAGGAAAAGTTTTCTATTTTATTTAATCAAGAAGAGATATTATTATCTGAAGCAAATTATATTGTTGTGGCTAAAATTGTGTCTTTAGTGGTATATGCAATTTTAACCTTGAAAATTTATAATATCGCAAAACTCAAAGGAAAGCAGGATATCAGAAAGCTGCTTTGGCAACGTAATATTATTGCTATCTACATTGGATATATTTTAACGTTTTTACTTTTTACGACTACAACTTCTGGGATTTTAGATATTCCTGAATTTTTTCATTTACAGATTTTAGTAATGGTAGGATTAGTGTTTTATGTTGCTTATATAATTTATGTTCAGCCTGAAATATTTAAGGGAGAGGTGAAGCTGGTTGATCCTATAAATATATTTAAGTATAAAACGTCAAGTTTGACACCATCATATTCAGTTGAATTGAAAAATAATTTGGTAAGTCTTTTTAATGAAGAGAAGGCGCATCGGGAAAATAATATTAGCCTGCAAATTTTGTCCGAAAAATTGGGTACATCTAGACATAATACGTCCCAAGTCATCAATGAACATTTTAATTTAAACTTTTTTGAATTAATAAATAAATATAGAATTGAGGATGCTGTTGAAATATTAAATAACAACAGTCATAGCAACTTAACCATTATTGAAGTTGCTTATAAAGTTGGTTTTAATAATAAAGTGACCTTTAATAAATCTTTTAAAAAATACCTCTCACAAACACCTTCTGAATATATTAAGTCGATCAGGGAATAGAGGTGATGCCTAAAGAGTAATATCAAGTAAATAATTATCGGACTTTCCCTTTACCCTTTATTTTTGGAGAACAAATTGTATCTTGAAATAAAAATTGCAACTTGGTGAAACTACCAACCATTAATAAAGTTACTCCAAAACACGTCATTCTTATAATTACTCTACTAATATTTTCAATTTCTGCAATTGCGAAAACTGAAGATGGTTTCTATAAGAGTAATGTAAAAATGCAGGCACTTAATGACCAAAATTCAGGAGTGGACTTTTTGTCTTCACTCTCAAATGAAACGGAAGAGTTTTTAGTGTATTCCGATTCAATTCAAATTATAAAAGATCAAGCAGTTCATTATGCAAATATGGGCAATTCTCAAAAGGCTGTTGCTAATATAATTAAGTATATAAGTCTAACAAGTGATATGTCATTTATTAATGATCACTTGTTTAGAACTATAGAAAACACGAGCGAGTATCAAGCGTTGAAAGAAAAGTATGCTCCAAGACTAAGTCTTTTAGGGGTTTTTTATTTTTTTGTTGGGACACTCGGGGTTTTTGTTTTTTGGCTTTTAAACATAAAAAAGGGACGAGATAAAATGAGTAATTTCCTTATAAGCTTATTTGTTTTGTTTCATTCTGTATTCATGCTGCACCTTGTATTGTATGTCATTAACTGTCAGTTTTATTTTCCACATGCTTTATTAGTATCAACAACATTTTCTTTTTTGTATGGGCCATTATTATATTTTTATTATAAACGAATAATTTACAATTATAAATTCAAGTTAGTTGATGTATTACACCTATTGCCGTCAGTAGTACTACTTATTTATATATTTCCGTATTATTTAATGCCAAGATTGGAAAAATTTAATGAAATATTTAATCAGAGTAACACCCTTTTACCTGGTGCATATACAATAATTATTGTAAAAATCTTATCCTTAACCATTTATGCTTATTTACTATTAAAAATGTATTTTAAACATAGCGGTAAATCAAGTCAAAAACAAGTCAAAAGTAAACATTTATGGCAACGGAATATCATTGTGCTACACGCGTTGTATACTGTATCTTATATAATTTATGCTACCGTTTTAGTTAAGATTGTAAACATTCCGTTATTATTTCATTTACAAACAATAGTAATGGTTGGTGTCGTGTTTTACGTAACTTTTATTGCTTATGAACAGCCTGAGATATTTAAAGGAAATATTAAGTTATTGGATCCTTCAAATTTATTTAAATATAAAAAATCAGGACTATCTCCTACATATTCAATCGCCCTGAGAGATGATTTGTTGAAACTTTTAAATGAGGATAAAATCTATAAAGAAAAAGATGTTAGCCTTGAGTCATTGTCTGAACGATTGCAAACTTCAAAACACAATACCTCTCAAGTTATTAATGCCCATTTTGAAATGAGTTTTTTTGAATTAATGAATAAATATAGAATTGGGGAGGCGGCTGATATTTTCCAAAAAGACGATTATAATAATTTAAGTATTATTGAAGTGGCCTATGAAGTAGGGTTCAATAATAAAGTATCATTCAATAAATCTTTTAAAAAACAATTTGAGCTAACACCTTCGGAATACATTAAGTCTCTTAAAATGTAAATTACAGGTAAATTTTCTTCGGTAAGTTTAATTTTCTTCAATATTTGCTAGCATATTTCATAGTATATAAAATCAACAACCTCCTCCTATAGGATGTTTCAGGAGTATTAGGTATTGCTTACTGTTAGGGCTTTTAGACGCTATGTAAATTTAAAGTAAATAAGCTTCGGCTATTGTTAACCTTTATAGGTATTACCTATGCAGGCAAAAATTAACCTTTTTTTTACATCTGGAATCAATCAAATGGCTTGTCGTATTTATTACATCTTCCATTAAACTTTGTTTTATTTTAAACAAATTGGAGGTTTATAATTTTGGGTTAGTCTTCATTTACCTCAAGCTTCTTTGATTGTAGAACTAATTTAATAATCAAAAATTTATTTTATGAAAAAAGGTTACTTTATGTGGCTTGTACTTTTGTTTTTTAATATTACAATTGTACTTGGCCAAGAGAAAAGTGTACAAGGGACTATTAGTGACGTAAATAATGTTCCCTTAATTGGAGTAAACATTATTGTTAAGGGTACTACTAATGGTACACAATCTGATTTTGATGGTAAGTATACCATTAAAGTAAGTCCAGGAGACATTCTTTCTTTTACGTATGTTGGACTTAAAACTGAAGAACGCACAGTGGGGTCTGGAAATACTATGAATGTCACAATGCAAGAAGATGCGTCTGCTTTAGAAGAAGTTGTTGTGACAGCAATGGGGATTTCTAAAGATAAAAAGAGAGTAGGATATGCAATTGAGTCTGTTGGATCTGAAGTTTTAGAGAGGTCTGCAGAAACAAATATTCTTAACGCCTTAAATGGTAGAGTCTCCGGTGTCAATATTACTAGTGCTGGTGGAGATGTTGGTGCATCATCTAATATTGTTATTAGAGGAACATCTTCGATTAGTGGAGGTAATCAAGCGTTGTTTGTAATTGATGGTGTTCCAATAGATAATTCAACAACTTTTGGTGGAGGTAACGTAGCTGGTGCTAATAGAGGGTCGGATATAGATTTTAATAATGTCGCGACCATCTCTGTCTTAAAAGGAGGTGCTGCTACGGTTCTTTATGGAGAAAGAGGCGCTAATGGTGTTATTTTAATTACGACCAAAACAGGTGAACAAAATGATAGATTAAATGTTAATGTATCTTCATCATATACAATTAGTGAACCAAATAAGTATCCAGAATTTCAGAACAGTTATGCGCGAGGACGTAATGGTGCTTACTCTAATGTAACACACTGGAGTTGGGGCCCAAGTTATGCTTCAAATCCTACTTTTCCAGCGGGTACAAATCTTGATATTAACGGGGACGGAATTCTTACTGATGTAGGTAACCAAGCAATACCTCAATATTTTGATAACTGGAAGAAGTTTTTTAATACAGGTGATTCTTTTACAAATAATATTGCTTTAAGTGGTGCTAATGATAAAGGACGTTTTTATACATCGGCTACAAAAACAGATCAAACAGGGATTGTCCCTAATTCTGAAAATAAGAGATTTTCAGTATTATTAAATGGAAGCTATAACTTAAGTGAAAAGTTTAAGGTTGGAGCAAGTGCTAATTTTATTCAAACAAAAAGAACGGTGTCAGCATCTAGTTTTAATGGTTGGGGTGATGGCCTTGGTTATTTTCACCATATGTGGGATATTGAAACTTGGTCGTATAAGGATGCAAATGGAAATAAAACATGGTTTTCTGGCTCAAATGCCGATCCGCTTTGGGTTGTTAATGAAGAAAATGAAAAATCATTGGTTAACCGGGTTATCGGGAATATTAATGCGAGCTATACGTTTTCAGATTGGTTTAATGTGTCGTATAAGTTAGGTTTAGATAATTATTCTGATGTTCGTAAAAGTTTCAGACCAATTTCATCAGTAAATACAGCAGGAACTAATCCAAATGGTCCCGGTGGTGCTGGTGATGGATGGGTCACTAATATTACTAGTACACAATTAAATTCTGATTTATTTATTACTGGTGATGGAGATGTTACAGAAAAATTTGGCTTTAGTTATTTAGTTGGTAATAATGTGTTTGATAGTAAATATGAAACCTTAACAACAACAGGTACTTCTCAAATTTTGCCTGGATTTACCAATATTACAAATTATACAACGGTAACCGCAGCCAATAATATAAGTAACCAAAGGATCATTGGTCTTTTTGGTGAATTTACATTTGATTATGACAATACTTATTTCTTAGGTATAACGGCTAGAAATGATTGGTCTTCTACACTACCATCAGATAACAATAGTTATTTTTATCCATCTGCAAATCTTAGTGTCATATTCTCTAAACTTATTGATAATGCCGAATGGTTAAATTTTGGAAAATTTAGAGGGTCTATAGCGCAAGTTGGTAAAAGTGCTATTCCTTATCAAATTCAAGATGTCTATGTGAGAGATGGTGCAAATATTGGTGGACAACCAAGGTTTACAGTATCGAATATTTCTAGAAATCCGAATTTATTACCTGAGATTTCTACAGAATGGGAGTTAGGTCTTGAAATGAAAATGTTTGAAAATAAAGTGGGGCTTGACTTTGCTTATTATAATAAAGATACTGATAATCAATTTGCGTCGGTACCAGTTTCAAATACTACTGGCTATGGATCTACCATTATTAATTCAGGTTTAATTAATAATAAGGGTATTGAAGTGTTATTGTCAATAAATAACTTAATTGACTTAGGTGAATTTAAATGGGGCTTTGATTTTAATTTCACTAAAAATGAAAACGTCGTTAAGGAACTTACTGAAGGATTTGGAGATCAAATTGTAATTGGTACAGGTTGGTGGTCATCTACATCAAAAGTTGCAAAAGTTGGATATTCTACAGGAACTATAATTGGTGTAGGTTATGATAGAGATGCTCAAGGGAATATTTATGTTGATGACAATGGTACACCTCTTTTGGCAGCTGATAATATTATACTTGGAGATACTAATCCTGATTGGATTGCTAATATGTCTGGAAACTTTAGCTATAAAGGTCTTGGCTTGAATCTGTTGTTTGAGCTTAAAAAAGGAGGAGATATTATTAATGATTCAGAAGGTTGGTGGGTCTATTCAGGCTTATCTAAAACAACTGAAAATAGATTCTATCCTGGCGATCCAAATTCAACAGCTTCAGCAGTTATTCCTGGAATTATTAAAAGTTCGGGATTACCAAATAATATCGCTATTCCATTAGATAACAACTACTATCAAAATCTAGTTTCTTTTAATGATGAAACTCTTGTGGAAGATGCATCTTGGTTTCGATTAAGAAATGTGGCATTAACCTATGATTTTTCAGGAGAAATGCTCAAAAAAATTGGCTTTCACTCACTACAAATAGGTGTAATAGGTAAAAATTTATGGTTAGATACCAAGTATAGTGGTAAAGATCCAGAAGTTAATGCTTATGGAGCTGGTAATAGTTCTGGATGGGATATTAATGGTGCTCCAGCAACTAAGAGTTATACATTTAATGTAAAAATTGGATTTTAAAAAAAATAAGAAAATGAAAAAAATATTTTATACACTATTATCAGTGGCATTCCTATTTATTAGTTGTACTGATAGTTTATCGTTAGAAGAAATATCGGTTGATCCAAATAATCCTGTAACTAGTACTCCAGCATTGTTAACGACATCTGCTCAAGGAAGTATATTAGGTAGATTTGGATTGGATTGGGATAGATATGCAGGAACTTTTGTTCAAACTTTTGCAGGAAATCATGCAACTGGAGTAAGAGCAGATCAATATGATTTACAAAGTCAAGATTTAAATGGTACACATACAAATATGTACCGAAAAGGGTTTAGAGATTTAAAGGAAATTATTGATGTAATGGGACCAGAGCAGGAAGCTTGGGGACATGTAGGAATTGCAAAAATCATGACTGCTACTGGCCTAGGTTATTTGACCGATGTATATGGTGATACACCATGGACAGAAGCCTTGCAGGTAGCTACAATTACCTCGCCTATCTATGATACTCAAGAACAAATTTATAATACAATATTTACCTTGTTACAAGAGGCTATTGTAGATCTTGATAAAACGGCATTAGTAACAGTTGGTGCAGAAGATCTTGTTTTTGGAGGTGATCATGGAAAATGGAAAGCCACTGCAAATTTGTTATTAGCGCGATATAATAATCACTTAAGTAAAATGGATCCATCAGGTTCAGCTGCTTCTGTGCTTGGATATGTAAATGCAGCGAAAGCTGCGGGATTAGCAAGTAATGCAGGGAATTACAATATGACATATAGTTCTTCGGATGTTACTTTTTTAAACCCTTGGTACAATCTGTGGACAAATAATTTGATTATTGCAGGTGAAAACTTTGTAAACCTTTTACTGGATTCAGATGATCCAAGAGCACTAGCTTATTGGGATACACAGGCTTTTCCGGTTATTGGAGGCGCCACTTTTAATCCTATTGTTGGAAAGCCAAACGGCGAGCCTACAGGAGGGAGTTCGTATTCACCGGTTGGTCCAAATACGTTTTATGGAAAACAAGATTCGCCAGTTTTAATTGCGACTTATTTTGAGCTATTATTTATTGAAGCAGAAGCGGCTATGCGCTCTAATGATGCTACTAGAGCAGCAACTGCTCATAATGCGGCAATTGAAGCTAGTATGAATATGCTAAGAGCGACAATATTAGTTAATGGAACTCCTGAAGCAGATATAACTGCATATATCGAAGCGTATGGAAGTGAAACCAATGCGACTATTACAATAGAAAAAATTATGACAGAGAAATATAAGGCAATGTTCACAATGAACGTAGAGACATGGGTAGATCTAAGACGTCATGATTTTCAGTACCCTTCATATTTAGCGCTTCCTGCAAATGCCAAGTTGAATGAATTTCCTAGAAGAGCATTATATCCGCAAACAGAAATTCAAAATAATGCAGATAATGTGCCTTCTGGACAAACAATGACTTCTAGACTTTGGTGGGATAATTAAAAACTAATAAATAAAAATATTATGAAAAATAATAAATATAAAGTACTGCTTTTATTAGCATTAATAGTATTTACTAACTGCGATGATTTTTTAGAAGATGAAGTACGAGATTATCAAGAATTTGTAGGCCAAGCGCACGGGGTTTTACCCAATTATACTGCTGGTGCAAATTCAGTCTATAACTTATTAGACCCTTCAAATTCAATAGTAGATTTTACAGTTGATGCTTTAGTGTCAGGAGGCGCTGTTGTGTCTAGCGGTGAAATACGTGCAGCCATTAACGATGGAGCATATAGTGAAGTAACTCAAATTACTAGTTTTCCAATTAGTCTAAGTTTAACTTTAGATGAAGTTGTAAATGCACTAGGTTTAACTACTGCCAACCTTACGGGTGGAGATATCGTAAAGTTCAAGATGTATTTTACTGATACATCAGGGAATGTTTCAACATCTAGTAGTATTCATAGTGCGGCAATTGTTTGCCCACCAAAACCAGGAGTCTATACAATTGATATGCAAGATTCTTACGGAGATGGATGGCAAGGTGGAGGTGTTAATGTAATATTGGATGGTGAAACAACTTTTGTGACTTTACTAGGCAATGTTTCAAGTGGTACAGCAACTTTTACTGTTCCTGTAGGCGCTACTGCATTGGTCTTAGAGTACGTAAACGATAGTTATAATGAAGAGGTTTCTTTTCAAATTACCGACCCAGATGGGTCAATAATAAATAATTCATCTAATCCTACGGCGGGCGTTTTAACCGTTCCATCTACATGTCCATAGTACAGTTAAAATATTTACGAATGGAGTAGTTAGAATTAAGAAAATGGTTGGTTGCATTATTTAATGATTCTTAGTTCGCTGAACCCCCTCAGATTTATTCTAGGGGGTTTTTTTATGTCATAAAATAGGATCATTAAAGAGAGGTATTTTATGCTATTTGATGTCTACAGTTGTATTTGTGTTATAACGCGATGCGTCATATATTAGGATCTTCTCTAAGTTAATGCGTTGAGAATATCGTGCTTTGAATCTCTTAGAAACGAAGTTTTAACATTTAGGTCAAAAAATTAAGTAAATAATTATCGGATATCTTCATTTTCATTTTCATTTTATTCCGAAATGGTACTGGCTTACACATGGTGGTAAATAGCAGAACACAAGTGTGTTAAATTTCTACGTTTTGTCTTTATAAAAGATATTACGTAAAAATTTATCGGATTTTACTTGTATTGAGTATTATAGGAATATATGTCATATCTTTATACGAAAAATATTACATAAAAATGTTGATCACAAAAAATGAATGTTTCAAATTTATTATTACATTTTCACTGTTAGTCTTAAACTTACATTTCACTTATGCAAAAATAAGGAATAAGTTAAATATAAGTACTGAGGCTAATTTGCTTATTGATTTATCTCAGTCGTCTGTTAAAACCAATCAGTTTCTTAATAATGGATTAACTCCATCAAATAACGAGAATGTCGAGTCATTAAAAGAAGCAGCAATTTGTTATGCCAATAACAAAGACCCTATAATTTCCGTCAATTATATTTGTAGATATATCAATAAAACTGGGGATTTGTCTATCTTAAATGATCATCTCTTTTCTAAAATAAAAAATGAAAGGGAATATGTAAATCTCAAGGAAAAATATAAACCTAGTTTTAATTTAGTTGCTGTATTTTATCTTTTCACCGGAATACTAGGCTTGTTATTAGGAGGGATTATTGTCTTAGAAAAACATTCTAATAAAGTAAATGCTCTCTTACTAGGGACAATAGTAATTATTCAATCTATTTTTGTTTTGCACTTGTTATTATATGTTATTAATTGTCAATATTACTTTCCATCATCATTATTTTCTTCAACGATATTTTCCTTTTTATTTGCGCCATTATTATATTTTTATTTGAAACGGACTAAATATAATTATAGATTTAGATGGTTTGATATTTTACATTTGCTTCCAACTATTTTACTAATAATTTACCTGTATCCGTTTTGTTTATTGTCGAATTTAGAAAAATTCAATATCATTTTTAGCCAAAATAATTATTCAATCCCAGAGTCACATATTCTTGGTTTTATAAAAACTGTAATAATATTTATATATGCCTTTCCAATTATTAGAATTTATAGGGTCAGTGATGTTGTTAGTCAAAAAAACACTATGGTTATACCAAATCATTATTGGCGAAATAATCTAATTCTGTTTTATGTGATTTATGCAGGGACTAATATAATCTATGCTATGAATACGGATGAGATGATTAATAATTTCTGGTTATTACATTTTCAAATTGTGGTTATGGTATTACTGATATTTTATATATGTTATACGTATTACAAGTGTCCTAAACTATTTATTGATGAATTAAAATATGAAACTCCAATTAAAACTAAGTTTAAGTATAAAAAATCTGGAATGACCCCATCTTATTCAATGGAGTTAAAGGAAAGTTTATTGAATTTGTTAAAGGGAGATAAGATGTATAAGGAAAACAATATTAGTCTTGATGTTTTATCTGAAAAGCTGGGAACCACTAGACATAATTTGTCCCAGGTTATAAATGAAAATTTTGAAATAAACTTTTCTGAATTAATTAATGAATACAGAATAAGCGAAGCGATGGAAATTATGAAGAATGACAGATTTAATAATTTAAACATCATTCAAGTTGCTTATGAAGTTGGGTTTAATAATAAAGTAACTTTTAATAAGGCGTTCAAAAAGCATTTGTCGCAAACCCCTTCTCAGTATATTAAATCTTTGAAAATATAAATTCGGAGTATACATTTTGCGGAAAGAGTCAAGTATTATGGGATTTTACCATAATTTCTATGAGAAGTACTTCTTTTGCTTTGCAATCAAAAATAGCTTGTTGTAAAATTTAAATTATTCCATTAAACTTTGATTTGATTATGGTTAATTTTTTTGAATTAGTCTTCACTTACATCAAGCTTTTTGATTGTTTTAATTTCTTTTCTCTTTAGGGTCTAACAGATATTTAATTGAAATTGATTTATCAGGAGCTCTAGAAGTCAATTGTTAAACTAGTAAGTTTTCTTGTTAAATATTTTTCAAACTTTATATTTTGAGGTATTTTCAACATTTAATTATGATAACTACCTTTATGAAAACTAAATTTCTTTTGATTATTGCCTTAGGATCTATACAAATGATGAACGCTCAAAATAAAGAATTACCATATTACGAAATTCCAGAACCTACAATTGGCTACAATGCGGGGTCGGTGTCGGCACGTATGGTAGATGGTTTAGGTTTTAGGTATTATTGGGCTAGTGAGGGGCTCCGTGAGGAGGATTTAAAGTATAAGGCTAGTGAGTCTGGGAGAACATCTGCAGAAACTATAGATCATATTTACGGTTTGTCTAAATTTATTTTGAGTGCCATTAATATTGATGCCAATAAATCAAAAGAAGAAGAAGCTCAAATGACATTTGCAGATAAAAGAAAGCAAACACTTCTTAATTTTGAAATAACTTCTAAGGTTTTAATAAAAACAGGAGATTTATCTGAGTTTGATAATGAACGGTTTAAATTTTGGAATATTATTAATGGTCCAATATCAGATGCGCTTTGGCACTGTGGTCAAGTGGTCATGCTACGTCGGGCTTCTGGTAACCCATTTAATTCTAAAGCAAGTGTGTTTTCTGGAAAGGTCAGGCAATAGCTGTTCGTTTAGATTATATACTAATTTATTTTGCAATGAATAATTGTACTTTTGGATTATGAAACCAGTCGATAATTATTTTTTAAGCCAGGCTGAGCCTTTTCAGTCTATAATGCTATATGTGCGAAGTGTAATACTAAAAAGTATACCTAATATAGAGGAAAGATATAGTTATAAAATTCCATTTTATAATCATAATAATAAGCCCATGATATATTTAAATATATTGAAAGGGACTCAATATGTCGATGTCGCCTTTGTACAAGGTATCTTATTCGAAAATAAATTCCCAGAATTAAAAGATCATAATAATCGAAAGCAGGTGCGATCAATACAAGTAAAGTCCTTGGAGGATTTTGATGAGTTGTTGTTTGTAGAAATCTTAAAAACGGCAACTAGCTACCTGGATAAAAGTAAAAAAGCCTGGCATATTTAGCCTAGAGTATTAATTGTCTTTCGAATCGCAACCAAATTAGTTAGTAATCCTTCTAGATGATCTAAGTGAAGCATATTTGCCCCGTCACTTTTTGCATTTGCAGGATCGAAATGTGTTTCAATAAACAAACCGTCAACCTTATTGACAATACCAGCTCTGGCAATGGTCTCTATCATATCGGGACGGCCACCAGTAACACCAGAAGATTGATTAGGTTGTTGTAAAGAGTGCGTGACATCGAGTACAGTAGGAGCAAATTGACGCATTGTTGGAATACCTCTAAAATCAACAATCATATCTTGATAGCCAAACATAGTACCTCTGTCTGTAATCCAAGCATTATTGTTTCCTGCGTCTTTTACCTTTTGGACAGCATGTTGCATGGCTTCAGGACTCATAAATTGACCTTTTTTAAGGTTTACAACTTTTCCTGTTTTGGCTGCTGCCACTACTAAATTTGTCTGACGTACTAAAAAAGCAGGAATTTGAAGCACATCTACATATTGAGCTGCCATTGCCGCATCAGATACTTCATGAATATCTGTAACTGTTGGGACATCAAAAGTGTTAGAAACTTTTTGTAGAATTTTTAAAGCATTTTCATCTCCGATACCTGTAAAACTATCAATCCTACTTCTATTTGCTTTTCTAAAACTGCCTTTAAAAACTAAGGGTATTTCTAAAGCATTAGTAATTTCGACAACTTTCTCTGCAATACGCAGTGCCATGTCTTCACTCTCGATAGCGCAAGGGCCAGCTAGTAAAAAAAAGTTATTAGAAGTTGTGTGTTTTATCTTTGGAATGTCTTGAAGATTCATGTGATTAAAATACTGATTTTAGGCAGCAAAGATAAGCATTTTAAAAAGATTGACGACTAATAAAAGATTGTGTTTTTCTTTGTTTAAAAATATTTTAAATGTTAGAAATAACGTGCTCCAGCAGATAATAACTTATTTAACACAAATAGAAGAAAATATAACGTACTTTTGCACGCTCAAAATAAGGCGTCTTATGGCTAATATAAAAAACATTGCAATTATTGCACACGTAGATCATGGTAAAACAACTTTGGTAGATAAAATCATGTACCATTGTCAGTTATTTCGGGATAATCAAAACACAGGAGATTTGATTCTTGATAATAATGATCTTGAACGTGAACGTGGTATAACGATTACATCTAAAAACGTTTCTGTTGTTTATAAAGACACAAAGATCAATATTATTGATACCCCTGGTCACGCCGATTTTGGTGGTGAAGTAGAGCGCGTTCTTAATATGGCTGATGGTGTGTTATTGTTAGTTGATGCTTTTGAAGGCCCAATGCCACAAACACGCTTTGTATTGCAAAAAGCAATTGA
>MAAC01013430.1_pt1 | contig 58886 bp, 46 predicted proteins | sample 1115981 | NCBI WGS metagenome assembly MAAC01 (sample SAMN04961126, study PRJNA320927) | seawater metagenome | isolation source: sample BD02T64 sea water enriched with oil for 64 days | place: USA:Gulf of Mexico | collected 2013-07-27 | reverse complement strand
CGTAAAACATTGACCAGAAATCACCTACCCATACAGGACGTTTTGCCGGAGCAGTTTCTGGGTAAGCATTGTTGTCATAAAACGGATGATGACAGTTAGTCCACAACACAACCGACCCCTGTTTGTTTAATACCAACTCTGCCGGTACAACACGCATCAAGTAAATCATCCATAAATGTTCGCCTTGATCCCATGCGCAGTGATAGTCCACTGTCATCGCATCGGGATTCACTTTTGTTTCACAAAAACAAAGCGTGTCGTCTCCAATCATATCCTTGAATTCAAACAAGTTTTTCTTATCTGTTGATTTCATATCACGAAGACTATAAGTCCATTCGGCTAACGAACGTGTTTGTGCAAGATAGCGATAAACATCTTCAGGAGGGCAATCAATATATTCTTCAATGGTACAATATTTACCATGTACTTCATCGTGTGGGTAAACTGCATGCGTCAAATCCATGCAATAGCCATTCATTTCATTCGTCTCAAAATTTTCTATACGACGAACATTTTCTATTGCGTTAACATTGTGTTCTTTCATACATTACCCTTAAAATTTTTATTATAGATATAGCGACTACCTCATGGTTTCCTTAAGGTAATCGCTTATATAATCTTGTTAGTTCAATTTACATTTGAATGCAGAATAACGACAAAAGCGGCTCTCTGCTTATGGTATAGTCCGCTTCCATTACGGAATCATCCAGAAAGGTTAATAATATGCACTGCAGCATTACCGCCGATATAGAAGAGCGACTACCTTTTCATGAACACCCACCACACGAATTAATTGTTTGTGGAAGTGATACAGGACAACTGGAAATTAACGGAAAAATAAGTGACTACAGAGTCGGACGTACATTTCTGATCCCCTCTGGAATTAGTCATCGAATTATTGGTAGCCCAGAAGATGCGGCAAGAACACAATTCATTTGTTTTGATGACGGTTTTGCCTCATCTCTTGGTATTTTATCTTTAAAGAATTATTTGGATGGAAAATACCTTAATCACTCCATCAGCAGCCGCTTTAATCAACAGCGGTTTCGAGAGAATGCAACTTTCGCCCGACGCCTGCAAAATGAAATTGATTCTCCGTCATTGTTTGGTGATGTCATGGCAAGAAGTATTCTTGCACAATTACTCATTAATCATTGCCGCCAGGCCACCATCCCTACTCTCGTTAAAACCAATAACAAAGCCTTTGAAATTGAACGCTGTTGTGAAGCTATTCTTCAAGACCCATCACAACCAATAGCATTAGAAAACATGGCAAAAAAAGCGGGCATGTCTCGTTCTTCTTTTGCTCTTCAGTTTAAGTCTGTGACCGGCAAGAGCTTAATTGAATACACCAACCTCATCCGGCTACAAAAGGCATGCCAACAATTAACCAACACCAACGATTCTGCCACTAATATCGGCTACGATTGTGGATTCGGTAATTTAGGCCATTTTTATAGCAGCTTTAAGAAACAATACGACATGACCCCTCTGGACTACCGGCGCTGGGCATTGGAACAACAAGTAGGAACAAAAACAGAAGAGGATACACCCCTTTCGCTGAACACCTAGAGAATCCATTGTCAACACTACCCCCGCTATTTGCACCATAATCTATTTAGGTCTATGATGACCCCTTAGCGGCAGCCTTTAGGTTGCCTTTTTTTGTTGTAGTTCTTTTTATAGTAAATGGTACGCACTCATGTTGTCTCACGGTTTGATTCCTACTTACGCTCAATTACCAGTCACATTCGAAAAAGGTGACGGGGTATGGATATATGATACTAATGGAAAGAAGTATCTCGATGCACTCAGCGGTATCGCCGTATGTGGTCTAGGTCACTCCCACCCAGAAGTAACCCGTACAATATGCGAGCAAGCTGGACGCTTACTCCACACATCAAACCTTTACCGCATCAAACACCAACAAGACTTAGGTGAAAAGCTTGCCAATGTCGCCAATATGGACGGTTGTTTTTTTGGCAACTCCGGCGCCGAAGCGAATGAAGCGGCTATAAAAATCGCACGTTTATACGGCAACAAACAAAAAATAGACAACCCAGCTATCATTGTTATGGGCAACTCCTTTCATGGCCGCACACTGGCAACGCTATCAGCCACAGGTAATAGAAAGGTACATGCAGGATTCGAGCCTCTGGTCCAAGGGTTTGTTCGCGCTCCCTATAATGATATTGAAGCTGTTAAAAATATCGCCGCTAACAACCCTAATGTTGTCGCTATTCTCGTTGAACCGGTTCAAGGCGAAGGCGGTATAAACATTCCTGACGCTACCTACCTTCCAGAACTTCACACTATATGTGAAGAGCACAACTGGTTATTGATGCTTGATGAAATACAAACGGGTAACGGCAGAACGGGTAAGTATTTTGCATTTCAACATCATAATTTCACACCTGATGTATTAACCACAGCAAAAGGCTTAGGTAATGGAATGCCGATTGGCGCCTGCCTTGTAGCAGGTAAGGCCACACATCTGCTTGCCCCAGGTAATCATGGCTCCACTTATGGAGGCAACCCCATGGTCTGTGCAACTGCCCTTACCGTGGTAAACACCATCGAAAATGATAAGTTAAGCGACCGCGCTGCACACTTAGGTAGCTTAATGGCCTCTGGTTTTGAAAAAAAGCTAAGCAACTGCAAAGAGTTCAACCATGTACGTCATATGGGTTTGATGCTAGGCATTGAATTAAATACACCCTGCCCTGAATTGGCAGAAAAAGCCCTCAACAACGGCCTATTAATCAATGTCACCGCCAGTAGCGTCATACGCCTACTTCCACCACTGATCATGAGCGATAGCGAAGCAGAAGAAATTGTCGAACGCGTTAGCCAACTCGTTCTTGCGTGGGCAGAAAGCCTCTAAGCAATCCCCAGCGATATAAAAAAAAGGAAGCAATGCCATGACCTCAAGGCATTTTTTAACGTTACTCGATTTTAGCCCCAAAGAATTAAAGCAACTCATTACGAGGGCGTCTGAATTACGTACCATGCAGAATAACGGCGTCATTTATGAGCCTTTTAAAAGCAAGGTGTTAGGGATGATTTTTGAAAAATCATCCACACGTACTCGCGTATCGTTTGAAAGTGCAATGATTCAATCCGGTGGTGGCGCTATCTTTTTATCCTCAAAAGATACCCAACTAGGCCGTGGCGAACCCGTTGCAGACTCAGCCAAAGTGTTATCACGAATGGTAGATATCATAATGATCCGCACATTCGAGCATGAAAAACTCGAAACCTTTGCTCGAAATTCTAGCGTCCCCGTGATCAATGCGTTAACTGACAGCTATCACCCCTGTCAATTGCTAGCAGATATGCAGACTTACCATGAACACCGCGGGGACATCTCAGGGAAAACAGTGACATGGGTTGGTGACGGCAACAACATGTGCCACTCATATATCAACGCCGCACGACAGTTTGATTTTCATCTAAATATCGCCTGCCCCGCTGGATTTGAGCCGAATGCTAAACTAGTCCAAGACAACAAAGACCGAGTCTCCCTATTTCGTAGCCCTAAAGAAGCCGTGGAACAGTCGAGCCTAGTTGTTACTGACGTATGGGCAAGCATGGGACAAGAATCCGAACAAGATCAGCGTGTTAACGCATTCAGTGGTTACCAGGTAAACAGCGATCTCATGAGTCTTGCTGAAAAAGATGCTTTATTTATGCATTGCTTGCCCGCTCACCGTGGCGAGGAAGTTAGCGAGGAGCTGATGGAAGCAACTGATTCAGTCGTATGGGATGAAGCCGAAAACCGTCTTCATGCTCAGAAAGCTCTACTTGAAATGCTGTTAGGAACATGGACTCCACATTCTTAACAGCATCAATAAAGGAAATAAAAATCCATATCCCGACACCGCAATACTGCTGCATTAAGCTCCATTTGGAGTTTTTGTAGCGCCGCCTGACATCACTTTATTGACCTAAACTATGGATGTCTTGGGTTGGGGCAGTTGTAGCCCTATTAGTTGATAGTATTTAATCAGCTCAATTTCTTTTGTGGAATTGTGGCTCTGTAATTACCTTTTCCCCTTTCGCCTTACCTCTCATGGGCATTTACCGTAGTCGAAATACTTTGCATGTCACTTCCCGTCGAATAACTTTACAACCCCTCATAACGCCGCGTCCGTTGTTAGATTATTTCTATATTATTCATATACTTACCATGTTGGCATAAATAGTGCCTAACTAATCTTGCGCTATCAACGTTAACCCAATATGGAATAGAACAATGAAAAAACACGTAATCGGAGTGGCCGCAATATCAGCAGGCCTTCTCATGGCATCAGCTCAAACCAATGCAACCACCATCGATTGGACTGGGACCATTCGTGACTTCAGCACGACACACGCAGACATGGAAGCGCATGTTGGTGGCTTGGACACTGGCGCTGTAAAGGCCACCTTAGGTGCGGATGGCAATCCTGAATTTAACGCCGCAGGAGCAGGAGCGGGCTTTAGTAATGAAGCTAACTTTGACCAATGGTACAACGATTCAGCCGCCAGCATCACCAGCACTCATACTATCACTTTGGATGACAGCGGACACGCCGGCACTTACACCTATAACGATTCATCATTCTTCCCAATTGATGGGCTGTTGGGTGGCAATGAAGGTAACAGTCACAATTACCACTTTACCTATGAGCTAAACGGTGACTTCACGTACCAAGCTGGACAGAACTTCAGCTTTACCGGTGACGACGATTTGTGGGTTTTTATCGACGGCGTGTTAGCCATTGATTTGGGTGGTGTTCACGGTGCAGCCCATGCTTCTGTAGATTTAGATACTCTAGGCCTAATTTCTGGCAATGATTACGACATTGACATTTTCTTTGCGGAACGCCATAGAACTCAATCAAATTTCAACATATCAACCAGTATTGTCATTGACCCCATCAATGTATCTGAGCCGGCTACCTTTGCCTTATTCGGCTTGGGTTTGATTGGTTTAGGCTGGTCTCGTAAGAGAAAAGCATCATAAGTGATTGATGTATAGGATATAGTTATCCTGTTAGGGCTTTGCAATTGCGGAGCCTTAACCCACCTCCTTCTTCTTTCATCTGTACCACTCATCTCGAGCCTAATTAGTTTAAGCTCACATCCTCATCCTTCCAACAAAAAATCAAATCATAGCTATTCTTACTGTATACCCGAATACCTCAGTAAAATTCAGGAAAACAGTATGCCCACAGGCGAAACCAATAACCTCACCTTTGCCACTCGATTAAAAATGATCACTGCTGTCTTAATGCTGTCATTAGCAGCTATAGCAAGTTTATTTTTTTTACAGCAAGAAAGCTCAAGTAAAAGTACGCAATTGAAGAACGAGCTATCTGACTACATGGCAATTGCCCACAACATCCAATCAGATATCGTCGCTGCGAAAGGTATTATCGCCTCGACCTCCTATGAAAAAAACCAACAACAATTAAAACAGCTTTCGACATTAACTAGCGAGTTACAAAAAGGTACTCGCATATTTTCATTACCCAAAGAGTACAAGCACCTAGAAACCAAAGCCAAAAACCTGGTTTTTAACCTAGCCACCTATCATCGCCAGTTAAAGGAACTCACTGAACATCAGAAACAACTGACCCCCGCCAGTAAAAGCAACATCCCTGATAACATCAGTAGCGCCGAGAAAAAAATCAACAATTATCTAAAAGAACAAAATGCGGTGTATTTATTTAGCTTATTCACCCAAATACAACAACGCCAAAAAGAGTTTACTCTCTCGCATTCAAATAATGATAAAGACGCACTACATGAACTGGCCACAACGTTGCGAAAAGAAATCCCTTCCTCCCCCCTAATAAAGGAAGACCATCAAGCACTGGACACACTATTAAACGAGTACCTTTCTGTATTTGACATGCTTGTTGCTCATAGCAAACAAACCCAAACTTTAATGACGGGGCTTAACAAAACCTACAACCAACTATCACCGATTGAAAGCAAGGACATAGAACAAATAAAACAAGCGAGCACTGCCACCATTAATTTCTCTAATAACTCTGGCTGGCAACGAGAAGTTATTTTTGTATGTTTAATTTTTCTCAGTTTTCTATGCTCATATTTTCTATACCATACTCTGCATCAATCCATGGTAGTTTCAGGAAAATCTGCCATGAGCCAACTGTTAGTTATGGCAAAGAAATACGATGTGCGTATTGATAAGAGCATGACGCCAGACTCCGTATTAACACATTGCTTAGAAGCTTTTGAAGCTTCAATCGAAAAACAAAAAAACGACATGTCATCCTTGCTCAATTCTTTGCAACAAAGAGAGCAATCCATTATAAATCAACAAGAAACAACCAACACAAAAAATAGCCATACATTAAAAAGCGTCAACGATATCTCCAATACGATACAGGGTATCTCAACAGAGTTTAGTACCATTATTCAAGTAACCTCAACGGCCCAAGACAATGCAAACCAAGCTCAAGAAAAATCCCAACAAGGTCAAGACAAACTTGTCCTATTAACAACAGAAATTGAAAAACTCGATCAACAACTAGAAAATTCGACTTCAAAAATAAACAAACTTACCAGTAATTGTGAAGCAATCGGTACCGTCGTTGATATGATCACTCATATCACAGGCCAGACCAACTTATTGGCTCTTAACGCAGCCATTGAAGCGGCTAGAGCAGGGGAGCAAGGGCGAGGGTTTGCCGTTGTTGCCGACGAAGTACGAGCACTAGCATCCAAAACTGCTGCTGCTGCAGAAGATATAAAAATACAAATAGAAGAAATACAAAAAGGCTCACGAGAAAGCGCACAGGACATGGAAAAAAGCAGGCAAATGATCTCCGCAAGTGTAGACGGAGCAAAAGATGCCTCTCATTCTCTTGAAGATGCAACTGAATCGATACACTCACTACAAGAAAGCAACCAATCAATTGCCAAGTCGGCAAAGACCCAAGCTGACCATGCAGCACAGGTCTCTCAAGAGACACACCACTTACATGATCAGCTAGAAAAAACACTACAGAAAAACATGGCTGATTTTGCTCAAAAAAACAATTTACAGACCATCATCCAACAATACTCTTAATACATTATTGGCTTGCACAATAACCAACGGTACGGATTACAAATCAGTTCTTACGAACACGGCTAACTGCATCAAGCCAGCCGCCGTATAACCTTTCCCTAAGCTCATCTGTCATATCCGGCTCAAAGTGACGTTCACAATGCCACAACTCAGAAATATCCTCTAGCGAGTCATAAATCCCGACTTGCAAACCTGCTAAATAGGCTACGCCTAGGGCCGTTGTTTCAATCACAGCAGGCCTGTCCACATTCACATTCAACAGATCACTAATAAACTTAACCACCCAATTATTGGCAACCATTCCACCATCTACGCGTAGCGTTTTAGGTTTTACCGCACCATCTCTTTCCATTGCACTGATCAAATCTTTGGTCTGGTATGCTACTGACTGCAAACCGGCGGTAACGATATCCTTAATCCCTGTATCTCGTGTTAACCCAAACATCGCGCCACGAGCTTCGGGGTCCCAGTATGGCGCACCTAACCCAGTAAAAGCAGGTACCAGATAAACATTTTGATCCACCCCCACCTCCTCTGCCATAGCCTCGGTTTCACCAGCATGATTAATTAATGAAAGCCCGTCTCGTAACCACTGAACTGCAGCGCCAGCAACAAAAATACTACCCTCAAGCGCGTAGGTCACTTTTCCATTGATACGATAACCAACCGTTGTTAGCAGTTTTTGAGTAGAAACAAGTGCCTCATCACCCGTATTTAACACCATAAAGCAACCTGTGCCATAGGTGCTTTTAATCATCCCCGGCTCAAAACACGCCTGACCGATTAACGCCGCTTGTTGATCTCCAGCAATGCCTGCAATCTTTATCGAGGCACCTAACAATTCTGAGTCAGTATCACCAAAGTCTGCTGCACAATCCTCCACCGATGGCAGCATAGATTTAGGAACTTTCAATATCTCCAATAACTCATCATCCCATTCTTGGGTATGAATGTTAAATACCAACGTTCGCGATGCATTAGTTGCATCCGTCTTATGACTTTTGCCTCCCGTCAACCGCCACAATAAGAATGTGTCAACGGTACCAAATGCCAGCTCTCCACGCTCAGCCCTTTCCCGAGCCCCTCCAACATGGTCCAAAATCCAAGCTATTTTGGTTGCGGAGAAGTAAGGATCTACCAATAACCCCGTTTTTTCTTTTATGATCTGCTCTTTACCAGCGGCCTTTAATTCTTTACACCATTCGGACGTTCTACGGTCTTGCCAAACAATTGCCCTATAAATTGGTTTACCCGATTTCCTATCCCAAACAATGGTCGTTTCTCTCTGGTTAGTAATCCCTATACCCGCAATAGCTGACGCCTCAATATTGCCGTTTTTTAGCGCCTGCTGACACACTGCCACCGTTGTATCCCATATTTCTTCAGGGTCATGTTCAACCCAGCCGTCTGCCGGAAAAAACTGCTCAAACTCTTCCTGCGCAGACGTTACAATACTGCCACGATCATCAAAAATAATGGCTCGTGTACTTGTTGTTCCTTGATCTATAGAAAGAATATATCGGGTCATTACAAAATCCTTAAACACTAAATTAATGAATGGCTCTTCTTAATATGTACACTCTATTAACGAGGCCGTTAACGCCAAAAAGTCATTCTTTTAACGCATCGTTTTAACACCCTTTAACGCTCTATTGTTACGAATTGCTTCTATCTAGCCCTACCGCCTTAAAAAGCCAGACGTTCAGCCAATTCTGTAGTATTATTTCTGACATAAAACCTCACATTCCTATACCGATACTCACCTAACAGTTAACCTAAAAAGTAGTAGCTTTCTTATGTCTCAGCAAGCACGACACGAACACATTGTTGAACTAGTTAACGCCAAAGGCTTTGTCTCCATCGAGAACCTCGCGTCACACTTTGATGTCACTCCACAAACGATGCGCCGCGATATCAACACCCTTGCCACTGAGAACCGTGTTAGGCGCTTTCACGGCGGCGCCAGCGCAGCACCGAGCACCCAAAATACAGAATACACCACACGAAAACATCTACAGTCCCCAGAAAAATCTCGTATCGCAAAAATTGTTGCCAACCACATCCCCGATCACGCATCGTTATTTATTAACATTGGCACTACCAATGAAGCTATTGCCAAAGAGCTACTCAATCATAGCGGGCTTAAAATCATCACCAACAACTTGCATGTAGCATCCATCGTTAGCGGCAAAGATGATTTCGAAGTTATCATCGCTGGCGGTAAGGTCCGCAGCAAAGATGGAGGTATCATCGGTGAAGCTACAATGGACTTCGTAAGCCAATTTCGTGTGGATTACGGCATCATCGGTATCAGTGGTATCGACGAGGAAGGCTCACTCCTTGATTTTGACTATCAAGAGGTTCGAGTCTCTCAAGCGATTATAGCCAACTCTCGCGAAGTTATTCTCGCGGTTGATCACACCAAGTTCGGCCGGCACGCAATGATTTGTCTAGGGAAGCTGCAAGATATTGACTTACTTGTTACTGATCACCCCCTTGAAAACAACTATCAAAACCTCATTTTGAATAGTGATGTTCGGTGCCTTATTGCTGACAACGAACTCCCCGAATAAGCACACACTTCAAACAATACCACCCCTCAGCACTCGCCTGAGGGCCCCCATCTACCTCCCTTCTAAACACCTGCGTGTCATTCACCTAGCTATAGCGCTCCGTGTCTTTACACAAATGGACGTTACTACTGAAAGCACCTTATCGCAACCACTTCTTCATACTTGAACACTTTTCGAACATCCCTTACTTATCAATTGCAATATATTCGTTTTATATTCGTTTGCGAAATAGTTCGAATGCATCTACACTACTTCCAATCAATTTAGAACATCTTGGAATTTTCATTTCCTTATTGCAAACGAGGCCCTCAATGACTGAAACAGTCGCTCATATCTCTCCCGTCAATGCTAAACAAGCGGGGATTGTCGATTTATTTATTGTCGGAGGTGGAATTAATGGAGCAGGTATAGCTGCAGACGCTTCTGGACGAGGTCTATCAGTCATTATGTGTGAGCAAAATGACCTCGCAAGCGCCACATCATCCGCTAGCAGCAAGCTTATCCACGGTGGATTGCGATACCTTGAACACTACGAGTTCCGACTCGTACGAGAAGCACTTGCAGAAAGAGAAGTATTACTGCGAAACGCACCTCATCTAATCAAACCTCTTCGCTTCACCCTACCCCATCGCCCTCATCTACGACCTGCGTGGATGATCCGTATTGGCCTTTTTTTATATGATAACTTAACAAAACGCGGTGAATTACCAGCATCGAGAGGCTTAAAACTATCTCCAGAGCAAAACAACAACCCCCTAAACAAAGATATTCGCTACGCCTTTGAATATTCTGACTGTCGCGTAGATGACTCTCGACTTGTGGTTTCCAATGCAATTCAAGCTCAACAGCTTGGTGCCACCGTATTGACACGCACTCGCTGTCAAAGTGCCCATAGGGTTAATGGAATGTGGCACATAGCTTACGAGGATCTAGAAAGCGGTAAGGTAAAGTACTGCAGAGCCAAGGCACTGATCAATGCCGCCGGCCCCTGGGCTCAATCCTTTGTTGAAAATAAAATGCAGCTCACCTCACCTCGTAACATTCGGCTAATAAAAGGCAGCCACTTTGTAGTACCCAAGATGTATGAAGGCGAACAGGCTTACATCCTTCAAAATGAAGATCATCGTATCGTTTTTGTTATCCCTTATAACAACGACTTTACTTTAGTGGGTACCACCGACAAGGAATACGCTGGCGACCCTAAAGTCGTTGCCATGGATAGCGATGAAGAGTCGTACCTACTAAATGTAGTGAACGCACATTTCTCACAACAGCTGACATCCAACGATATCCGCTGGCGCTACTCCGGTGTCAGACCCTTATGTGACGACGAATCTGACTCACCTTCAGCAATAACACGAGATTACACGTTAGAACTTGAAGCAGACGAGAACCAAAAAGCTCCTCTGCTAAGCATCTTTGGTGGAAAAATAACAACCTACCGGAAACTTTCTGAAGCAGCGTTAGCTGAAATCAAACCGTTTTTCCCGACCATGGGAGCAAAATGGACGGCAAATAGCCCAATAACCGGTGGAGACATTGGCGACATACCCTATCAAGATTGGATAACAACAATTAGGGAGACTTATCCTTGGCTAAATGCACCGCTATTAACAAGGTTAACCAACGCTTACGGCACGTTAATCCATGACGTGCTCGCCAACGCCAATTGCCAGAATGATCTCGGAGAATGTTTAGGGGCAGGCTTACACCAACAAGAAGTCTCGTATTTAATTAAAAACGAATGGGCCCGTACCGCTGAAGATGTGTTATGGCGCCGAACAAAATTAGGACTTTACTTCAACGCACAACAAACGCTAGCACTTGAAGCCTTTATTAAGACAGAAATAGAAACATTACCCGCCACCCAATCAGCAGTTCCTTTAGAACTTCAGGCAGGTTAACACGCTTACAAACCCTACCTCACTCTTGTGGTTTACGCTCAGAACCTCCCCTTGGTTCTGAGCTCTTTTTCCTTACGTATCCCGCATCGATTGCAATCTAGGCCACATAAAACTAAATTTAGCTCCGCCCATTGCGCTTTCTGACACTTTTACTTTACCCCCATGCCAAAATGCTATCCTTGCAACAATAGACAAACCCAACCCGTAACCTCCCGACGCTCGCGTTCGACTATCATCCAGTCGGGTAAAAGGCTGAAAAACTCGCTTACGATCCTCCTCCGGTATGCCTTGACCATCATCTTCAACATCCACTCTAAACACGTCACCAATAACACTGAATCTAAAAACGACTTTACTATTTGCATAACGCAACGCATTACCAACAAAATTTTGCACGACACGGTGAACATAACGCTCCTCCCCTTCAGCAAAGCACTTTTCTTCAGGTAAGTTCGGAGACTCGTATATGATTTTTATATTCTTCCCTAGCCCATTTGTTTCATCTTCAATCTGGTAAAGTAATAGATCCACGTTAATCATAGTAAAATCCAATACCGGAGTTCCCTCCTCTAACTTTGAATACGTAAGGATTTCATCAATCAATTTGTCAAGCTGCTCGATATCATTATCAATATCATCGAAGTTTTTTTGCCGTCGGTCCGCATCAGGTTCGTCGAACAACATCTCCAGACCAAAACGAATTCGAGCAACCGGTGTTCTTAACTCATGCGACACCGCTCTTGACAATTCTTTCTGGGCACTGATAAGGCGCTGAATATGCTCAGCCATACCATTTAACGTACCCGCTAACTGGCCTATTGCATCACTACCCTCCACAGGAGCCCTCGCACTTAGATCACCGCCTCGAATACGTAATACCGCACGTTCCATTCGAGACAAACGACTCTCTAGCGGCCTTACCAGTAAATATGCCGCCAACCCCACCATTGCCAAGGCAATAATTTACCAATTAAACATATCTTGAGGCCCCAAATACAAGATCTCTCCTGTTTGCGGCAACAACACCATCGAGGTAATCAATGTAGACCCGCCACGCCGCTCATCAAACTGCACAACAACTTCGTGATGCTTAAATAAACGCACCTCACCTCCGCGATTGAGAGAGACCTGATGAGGTGGCATGCGGCGAACTGGAAAGCCAAAGCTTTCATTCACTTCCGCCAAAACAGCATCCCATTCACTCACATCATGGCGCCCCAGGTAATCGGCAAGCATAATAGTAACGCCGCGGGCTTGCTGCTCAGTAATACGATCACCCTGGGCATAGAGGTACAGCGAATCTTCTTCTGGAATTTTAAGAATTGCCTCCCCTCTCCGGTCTTCCTTCGATAGACGCAACACCAACTCATCACGGGCCAGCTGCGAGATTTCCTTAGTAGATAACAACAACGTGTCAGCGGCTCTCAACTCAATCCGAGAACCCATCATACGTTCGAGAAAGAGAACCCATTGCTCTCGTTGCTCAGCAGGACGCTGTGCAACACTACGTACCATTAACTCCAGAGGTCCCGCCACCAATTCATTGCGAAAATGCTGAAGCCGAAAAAAGTTGGTGGCCTCAATGGAGCAATAAAAAACAATCCCAATAAAACAACAGGCGGCAATCATGCCGCCATAAATACGAACAAAAATACTGTTCAAGCTCGCAAACCTACGTCAGGTCTTTAACAAACAAATACCCCTTACTTCGCACCGTTTTAATTCGGCGAGGATTCATTGGGTCATCTCCCACTTTTGGTCGAATACGAGAAACACGAACGTCAATAGAGCGATCCTGACCATCATACTGAATGCCTCGTAAACGCTCGAAAATCTCCTCTCTCGACAAGATGATACCCGCGTTCGAAGCCAGCAACCACAATAAGTCATACTCTGCACTCGTCAAATCAACAGGTGCACTGGCCAACCATACCTCTCTTGCGCTGTTATCAATAACCAAATCACCGAATTCTAAACGGCTCACATTCCCTTGGTCATCCAGACTACCGCCATCAGCGCCTGCAGTCTCCGATCGACGCAATAAAGCTCGAATTCTAGCCAACAATACCCGAGGTTTAACAGGTTTTGCCACGTAGTCATCTGCTCCCATTTCTAACCCAAGTACTTGATCAACATCATCCGTTCTTGCCGTTAACATGAGAATTGGATTTTTATACTTATCCCTCACCATACGGCACACTTCTAATCCATCAGCGCCCGGCAACATCAAATCCAGTACAACAATATCCGGCTGTTGTTCAATAATTGCGGGGATCGCCACACTTCCATCGCCAATTACCTGAACCTCAAGACCATTGCTTTGCAAATACTCCGCAGTTAATGACGCCAAACGCTCATCATCCTCGACAATGATAACTCTCGATTTTTCAGTAATATCTGTTTGCATAGTAACCTCTCACGGCAATCCACCTACCTGTTGCAACAATCATAGCAACAGAGATGTCAGTTTTTTATGTGGCTTCAGAGCGATAATAACGTCTAATCCTTACTATATAGCTAAGCATAAGGACAAGAGCGTCGCCAGATCAATTGATTACATTATCCTAGCGTCGTTTATCATCATGCGTGCAATTTGTTTGTTTTTTGCACATACACAAGCCCATTTTTAAATTAGCCTTCGTTTAACCTTTTCGGGAAGCATTATGAAATATTTTTACTTATTTTTTAAGCTAACTTTCACTTGTTGTTCAATAGCTTAGCTTTTATCCCCACAATTACCACAGACTACCCACATTTTATCCACAAGTTACCCCCATTAAGCGAACTTGCGAGCCTAGGAATTGCCCACTATCTTGTTATTCCCTACACAGCACCACGTTAGCAATACAAAGAATGATAAGTGAGTACCTATGACACCCAACGTACATACAATTACACCTTGTCCTGCAACTATCGAACGTCTTGCAGAGTTGGCCTGCGAGGGAGTGGTTGGCGCTTGCACTGGGCAGCTACTACATACAGCAGGTATCCACCCTGCTGGGCGCAACATTCTCGACCTCCGATCAACACACAATCATTACACTCAACTTATTATGGCAGCCCTAACCCTTCGTGAAAATACCCCAACCTATGACACTATTGCGGCACGCCTATTGTTAAGCAAACTATCCTCAGAGGTAAACTGCTCACTAACAAACACCCAGGCCGTCTCAATGAAGGCCAACAGCTCTGTACATTCTTATCAGAAAGGCTTCTTAAACTACATCAGTAAAGGCATTGACCTTGGCCTTATTCAACCAGAAATGATTGCATACGATCTAAAGTCACTTGCAAAAAAAATCGTCCCAAATCTAGATTCGAATTTAACCTACGCAGAACTACACAGTTTATCGAACCAATTACTTATGCGCTACCAAGGACAATGCTTTGAATTACCTCAATATGCGTTTATGCGCATAGCAATCGCCCTGGCAATGAAAGAGAATAAAGGAGAAGCAAGAATTGCAGAGATCTATCGTCTGTTATCAGTACGATCCTATTCACGCATCTCTGCAAAAATATTTAAAGAAGGCTCTATTTCAAAGCCCTATGAAATACTAAGCCGCAGTACCGATGAAAGTGGTACAAATGAAAGTGGTACTGCAACTAAAAAAGCATGTCACTTAAGACTTATAAACTAACACCTCAAGCCTCGCCCCTACGCTCAAAAACTAGCCACTGAGCATTTCATGCCCTCTTTTCAACCAAGGCGGGCATTTTTACACTAATAAAGCCTGATTATCTCAATAAGTAATGGAAAAAAAACAACACTAATAGTTAAATATCCTGCAAGCATTCACTTATAGGAAACCCAAATGATTACACTATTTCAATATCAACCCGCCTTTGGGTTACCAAACGCCAGCCCTTTTTGCATGAAAGTAGAAGTCTTTTTGAAAATGGCGAACATGGATTACAAAACAAAAGTTATCAATGACCCAAGTAAAGCGCCCAACGGAAAACTCCCGTTCATTTCCGATGACAATGAAACCATCGCAGATTCAGCATTTATCATTCAACACCTTATTCTTAAGCACAAAATAGATCTAAATCAAGACATCCCTGACCGGGATATTGCCATTGCCGGCGCCGTGGTCAAAATGCTAGAAGAACATTACTATTGGTCATTAACCTACAGTCGCTGGATAGATGAACGATACTGGCCTACAACAAAAAAATCCTTCTTTGGTGGACTACCCCTTCCTTTACAATTCATTATTCCTTCTGTCGCGCGGGGAAAAGTTAAAGCACAAATATTCCAACAAGGTACCAGCAGACATAACGTCGAAAAGATCTACCAGCTTGGCATTGATGACATCGACACCGCCAGCACAATTCTAGCTGACAATGACTTCATTGCCGGATCGACGCCCTGTGTACACGATGCTGCCGTTTACGCATTCCTTGCCAACGCGTTATACCCTGAATCCAATACGCCATTAAAAGAGTGCATAAAAAGAACACCCAACTTAGTCGCTTATTGTGACCGAATGCGCAGTCGGTATTTTTCATAATACTGCAGGCAATAAAAAACCGAGGATTATCTCGGTTTTTTATTGCCTGCAGTATTATCGTTTACTTACAAATTCACAATCACATATTAATGCAAAATCTGGTCGAACTCAGCCCCTAGATCGGCGGTTTCACCCAACGCATCAAACAGCTGGCTAGGCTCTAATCCAGTAGCTCTTGCGACTTCACTTGGAAAATCGGCAATCGTTTCCTCTTCACTTAAACCATTTCTATTACATTCCACAAGGTACTTAGCGACATGTAAAATGCCCGCCAACACGGAAAACTCATCAGAGCTTAAAGGGTCAGTTTGCTCTCCAATTGCTTTAGAAATCTCCTCAGGAAACTTCCAACGTAATGCCAACTCCTCACCCACTTGAGGGTAACTAACGCCGATTTGGGACATTTCTAACTCAACTCGATCGGCTCCAAGCTCGACTGCTTTATCAATACTTAAGGCCTGCTCTGATGCACCCAAGTGAAGTAGAACACTTCCCACGTTATGCAACATACCGCAGGTAAACGCCGTTTCAGGGTCAGCCTTCACATTTTTTGCAAGCCACTTTGATACTGCACCTGTTCGGAAACTTATCTTCCAAAAGTCCTCAATATTAAAGCCCTCTGGTGCTTTGAAGGCCCCTGTAAGCCCCGATGCTAATACTAATGTACGTAACGCATTAAAACCCAGCAACACAACCGCATCATTGGTTGACGCTATCGTTCTCGACACACCAAAGTGTGCAGAATTTGCCATTCTCAGCACTTTTGCGCTAAGAACTTGATCCATCGCTATTTTTGACGCCAATTCTTCGCTATTTACGTCTTCCTTCTTAAAGCTCTCAATTAGCTCTTGAACAACTTTAGGGATATTGGGCAGGTTGGATATTTCTGCAAACAGATTCTCAACATTCATGATTTCAACTTCCTCCAGTGACTATTTTTTAGCATAGACAACCTCCCCAAAACTGTCGAATAACAATCACTAAAATACCCGCCTTTCAATAACCCTATGTATTTTCAGGTATGGGTCTTGCGATAGCTTATCGTAGAGAGATTTATACAGGGTTTGACGCCTCTATCAGCCTGATTTCAAAGGTTTTGCGCAAGAGGGCTGCGCACCACCGATGAAAACGCACCAAAACAGAGCGCAAACAGCCAGCACAACCAACAGCACAGGAATACACAATGATCTTCGGCCGCAAAAATAGAAAACCGATAACTATTGCAGATAAGAAAGTCACCGAATGGAAGTACACCACTTGTGGATACTGCTCAACAGGCTGCACCATTGAAGTCGGGATTAATGAAAAAGGCGATGCCGTTTCTTGTCGAGGCGCTGGAGGTGCAGACGTTAACCGCGGAAAACTGTGTATTAAAGGTATTTTTGAATACGAAATGTTTGATGCTGCCGGTCGCGGTGACAAACCATTAATGCGCGATAAAAACTATGACGACTATCAAACGGCGTCCTGGGATCAAGCATTAGACAAAACAGCATCCGAAATAAAACGAATCCAGACAACCTACGGACGAGATTCTTTTGCCGTTATCTCAACAGGGCAGATACTCACAGAAGAATTTTATACACTAGGCAAACTCGCTCGTGGCTGCATTGGCTCTAATAACTATGATGGCAACACCACCCTTTGTATGGCTTCAGCTGTATCAGGTTATAAACGTTCTTTTGGCTCCGATGGGCCTCCTGGTTGTTATGACGACTTTGAACACACTCATTGCTTGATCGCGTGGGGTTCGAACTTACCAGAGCAACACCCCATTATTTATTGGCGTCTAAAAGAAGCCATGGAGAAACGTAAGTTTCCTTTAATTGTGGTGGACCCAAGAGTAACCATGCTAGCTCAGTTCGCTGACATTCACCTTCCTATTACACCAGGAACGGATGTTGTTCTTCAGAACTCCCTAATGCATGTTATTTTTGACGAAGGGTTAGAAGATCAAGACTATATCAACGCCCACACAAATGGTGTTGAAGAAGTCAAAGCACTAGTAAAAGAATATGACCCCGTCACCGCAGCAAAAATTTGTGGCATTGATGAAGACACCATTCGAACCGTTGCTCGCATCTATGCCAAAGCGCCAGCTGCTATGGGGATTTGGACCATGGGTATTAACCAAAGTACTCATGGATCAGACGGCGTTGTTGGTATCAACAACTTAGCATTGATAACCGGTAATATTGGCAAACCTGGTGGCACAAGCTTATCCATTACTGGTCAATGTAACGCAATGGGGACTCGAGAATGGTCAGGCTGCTCAGGTCTCCCCGGTTATCGAACGTTAGAAAACCCTCAACACAGAAAAGAAGTCGCTGATTTCTGGGGTATTGATGAATCGTTCTTCCCTGAAAAACGGGGACTATTTCAAACAGATATTTTCTCTGCCATTGAAACCGGAGAAATCAAAGGCCTCTGGTTAATTGCAACAAACCCCATGACATCAATGCCCAACACCACACGTATTCGTAAGATACTGCAAAAGTTGGAATTCCTTGTCGTTCAGGATGCCTACCAAGATGTTGAAACCACGCAATATGCTCATGTTTTTTTACCTGCCGCGCTATGGGCAGAAAAGGAAGGCTGCTTCACTAACACTGAACGCCGGGTGAATTTGACGAACAAAGTCAAAGAGCCCCGAGGGGATTCCAAAGCTGACTTTTGGATCTTTAATCAAATGGCAAAACGCTTTCCAAACGGCGCAAAAATCCATTTCCCTGAGACCGTTGCCGAAGCATTTGATGAAATGAAAGAATTATCTAAAGGCAATGGGCGCATGCTAGACATATCAGGCATGAGCCATGAAAAGATTAAAGAGAATTTCGGTTTGCAATGGCCTCATAGAGAAGGAGAGCATGATAGCAAAGGTGAGGCTCGCTTATACACGGACGGAAGCTTTCAGTATGCAGACAAAAAAGCAAAGTTAATCCCGTTGCCCTTTATCGACAACAACGAAGTACCCTGCGAACAATTTCCATTTTGGTTTAACACTGGTCGTGTTATCGAGCATTTCCACACTCGCACACGTACCGGAAAAATTGGTAATCAGAATAAATTCAGCCCAACGCCCTATATGGAAATGAACCCTGATGCGGCAGCTGAGCTAAATATAAAACACCAAAGTTATGTACGTATTGTATCTCGCCGAGGAGATGCTGTAGTGATGGTTCAGCTAACACAGCGAGTCCCCAACAACATGGTATTTGTTCCAATGCATTATCACGAATGTTCAAACCGAGTCTCCCTTGGGTTACTTGACCCTCACTCCAGACAACCTGCATTCAAACAATGTGCAATCCGAATTGAACATGTAGATCAAGATAAAGCAGCACAGCTAAACCTTCAACGTCGTACATATTAAGGGGAGTTTATTATGAACAGTACCAATAAATCAGCCATTAACGCCCTTCAAAACCAGGGCGTCACAGAAACAAAGCAAGCCGACGGCAGCACTATATTTTCTATCCGGCCCAATGAGCAGGCCTATGCGAAGCTTGCCGATAAAGATATTAAGAATGAGAATCGCTACGGTCAAAAAATAGACCTCATTGAGCTAACCGAAGGTAATCTTCCTGTAAACCGCTCGATGCATATTAACGAGAACCCTGAAGTAGGAACCAATCCTAATCGAAATAAACAGCATGGCTTTCACTTTACTGCCGATAACTGCATTGCTTGTCACGCCTGCGAGTCCGCCTGTAGTGAAAAGAATGACTTGCCTGCTCACATCAGCTTTCGGTCAGTAGGCTACGTTGAAGGGGGAACTTATCCCGCCTACAAGCGCATGAATATCTCTATGGCGTGCAATCACTGTGATGACCCAGTATGCCTAAAAGGCTGCCCAACAAAAGCCTACACCAAACACGTAGAATACGGCGCGGTATTACAAGATTCAGAAACGTGTTTTGGCTGTGGCTATTGCACATGGGTATGCCCATACAACGCCCCACAACTTGACCCTGTGAAAGGCCAAGTATCAAAATGTAACATGTGCGTTGACCGCCTAGAAGTTGGCTTAAAGCCTGCCTGCGTATCGGCTTGCCTCGGTAATGCTTTAGACTTCGGTGTTATTGAAAACACACCAGAAAGACGTGAGCAAACCCAAACCACAATCCCAGGCTTTCCTACACCGGACATCACTCACCCCAATATACGTTTCCAACAAATAGACGATATGCCTGATGAAGTGAGCCGCACGGATTCAATGCCCATTAAATATCGCAAAGATGAGGATGGGGCTTTTCAGACAATTGTAGACAAAAAGCAGGACCTAGAAACCAACTGGAATCTAGGTCGTTTGAGTTCTCGTGAAAATCCACTGGTACTGTTTACCCTGGGCACTCAAGCGGTAATTGGAGCGTTCATTTTGCTTTTCCTCGGCGACGCTTTTCAGCTGCCAATGATCACTGCAATTACCGAGTCCGTAATGTACTTACCGATGTTGGGTGTGCTTATTGCCATCGAAGCTGCAGGTCTTGTGATGTCAACCATTCACCTTGGTAAACCTATGCGCTTTTACCGGGGGTTTAACAACCTGCGCCACTCCCCCTTAAGCCGAGAAGCCCTCGGGGTTGCCATGTTCTTTGCCGGTGTTGCTGGGCATGCATTCTTCAGCTTATTCGACCACGGGGTATTTAACTGGTGGGGAGCGACGGCTATCACCGATATCGTTCCATGGGTACCTACCACATTGACTGCAGCATTAGCCCAAGGATTTGGTGCCTTTGGTGTAGTGGCAGGTATCGCCGGAATTTATTTTATGAACCGAATATATCGCATTAAAGCCAGGCCCTTTTGGAACCATTGGCAAGTTGCTACGAGCTTTGCAGGTACCGTTATGAGTTTGGGTGCGGTACTTACAGGGGTTGTTATTATTCCTTCCCTCGGAATTATGGGCGAGTCTTGGACTGCACTAGCAACGGTGTTAAGTCTATTCATTATTGCCGGTTTGCTTATTGAAGGTATTGGATTATTCTTCCACGCAAAATACCTTAATGCAGAAACCAGCGAAGGTGCTGCATCCCACTACATTCAAAAAACAACATTTGGTAAAACTTATGCCTTACGTAACTGCTTACTTGCTGCCAATATTCTAGCGGTGAGCGGTTTAACATTAAGTGGGGTAGACGGAATAGTTGCTTATGTTTGTTTAGGGTTAATTGCGGCATCCATCGTTTTTTGCAGCCTTATCGGAAGAGCCCTGTTTTATGTATTGGTTATTCCCACAACAATGCCAGGTGCTTTTTTCTGGAAAAACAAAGCATTTGAACAGCATGCTCGCGATATTGGCTTAGCGAATCGCCCGCAAACCGGTGTAGCTCCTGACGCTCACTAAAAAATAAGTTCCTTTATCATTTTATTTCGACATTGATAGTGCAACTTAAGGGCCACAATTTCTTCAACGAATTTGTGGCCTTTTTTTATTTATCTATCAGATATAAAACACCCCTAGTGCATTCCACTTACAAGACAACAGCTTAGATGTTAATGTTCAAAACCCAACCAATTATCCAACCCAATTACAACCCCCTTTTTTAGAATAATCTCGCTTGCTAGGCCTGGTGATAGAAAAAAAAATCATATCGCCTTGAATATTTCCAACTACCAGTTACTTTTTAGTCATGGCTTATGGAAAACATTACTGCGTTACTTTCTTATTGGGGGAAATAACTGATGCAAAGAAATGTAAATGATAATAATACATATAGGGCAACAAGCCTTACATCTCATTCATTCGACGAGCACTCTGCCGGTATTGCAGAACAGATGCTTAGTTATTTTATGCAACATACTAAAGATGATATTTCCATGCAAGAAGTGGAGGACTTTAGCGTCGACCATCATATAGACGTTAATGACTGCTTTGGGGTCATGTCATGGTTACAGAATGCAAAAATCATTGAGAAAAAGCTTTACGATAGAGCCACTGGTGAACCTGTATTACCCGCATTAGAGCACCAATCTGCCAACACACCGACCAAACAGAATAACGTGGGAGTCCGCTGGACACTCAACGCTGCATACTAAAGCTATTGAACATTACCGACTGGGAGGCTAGCCTCCCCACCTCCTTCTTTAAATTAAACCTTCATTTTTTGTGACATATTCACACTATCCCCTCCTCACCTTGACCCCCTTCGGCAATTACTAGACCATGATAAAATTAAGCAAATTTCTTATTTGCTGTTATTCTTTTTTATAAGGGCAATATGTTTCCCTACACGTAATAGGTCATCATGGGCAAAACCGAACAAAAAATAGACGATGCCACATTAATGCAACCCACTAACGTCACGTCACGCTATCTGCTACGATCCCTTGAAGAAGGTATCGAATACCCTGTGAACGTCCGAGAAGTTCTAATAGGTCGAGAGGTCGAATGCCAAGTTCCTTTACGAGCAGGCCATGTCTCCCGCTATCATGCCAAAATAACACTCACTGCTCACGCAGCCTATATCGAAGACTTACAATCTACTAACGGTACCTTTGTAAATGGTAAAAGGGTTATTGGCCGTCAGCAAATTGGTATTGGCGACGACATTCGGTTTCATGACCAACACTTTAGGCTAACCTCTGCAGAATCAGGGGGTGCCGATGCGACATTACTTTCCAGCCTTGACCCCGAAAGTGACGATGATACGCAGCCGAGAATAACCGCCCAACCACAATCTCAAACAATAGAAGCGCCTGCGCAACCTGACATCAGGCCCCTTCGCCCTCAACAAACCACACAGCCTGCACAACCCCCGCGGGAAAGAAGGGCAAGAAAGCGTCCCGATACATCACAAGAGGAGTCTGAGGGGGATAAAACTAGCCTGCTCAGCATGAACGAACTACAATCACTGGCAGAACGTAGCAGTAAATCACAAAAAGTAATTGCGGCCGGTGCAGGCCCTCGTTTTGTCGTGCTTACAGCCCCAATTAGAGGAAAGATATTCCCACTTAAGCAAGATGCCCCTATAGGACGCCAATGGGACGTTGGCCGCAGTCAAGATGCAGCCATTACGCTTGAGGACAAAACCATATCTCACTGCCATGCCAGAGTAATTAACACCCCTAACGGATGGCTAATTACAACTGCAAGCGCAAAAAACGGCGTAATGATGAATGGGCTTTCAGTGACAAGGGCATTTCTAAGCCACAACGACCGAATCCGATTAGGACGTATCGAGCTAGCATTTATGACGGATGAAGGTGAACCACCATCGGAATCAATTTATGATTTGCCTGCTGTAGAAACGGGGTATAACAAAGGATTGGTAGCGACAATAGGAATTACTGCACTTGTTATTTTCACATTGGTAATAGCGTTAGCGATACATTGAAATTTGTAAATCATCACCCATTCTACGCAAGATAAGATCTTAATCGTGCGCAGAACATCTCCTTTTACCCATAATAATCCGTCTTAAATTCACTCGAATATCGTCGCCTATATTCACCTACAATACAATGTCTAGGGCACAACACCCAACATAACACCCTAAACAAAAGCTTTTGCTGTGCCTAATACCACATTGAGAAAAAGAAACGGACTACATCAGCGTCGATGCTATATTGGGATTCTTCACCCCCACCCGCAGTTTTTGCAATAACACTTTCACGAGCATCAAGAAAATCATCGTACTCAATACTCAAGCGATCGTACAGCAAACTAACGGATACTTTCTCAACAAACCCCCAACTCTGAGGTTCATACTCAAACGTCACACCAACACCGATAGTCGTATCTTTAAACGTACTCAGTTCTTTATCCCGAGCCATGAAATTTTGAACGTCTTTCGACGTAAACAAATCACTATAAAACTCAGCCTTGCTCTGGGAATACCATCGATAGTGAACATCAAAAACCAGATACTCACCCCACGGGTGCGTATAATTGATATCGAAATTCCAAGCATCAATCTCCCAGGAATCGCTATATTTTCTATACTCAAAACCTAATGCCGCACGATAAGGCAAAAAATATTTAAACCGAATCGCCGCAGCATCACTGGTTCGAGTCTCAGGGTAAATTTCTGGCGAAAAATCACGAATGATACCTAGAGCATCAGTTCCAGCTATATAGCTATACTTACGATACGGATTATTCAAAAAACCTTCGTCCACATCTGTTTGCAGCGTAACATTCATCAACCAGTTTTTAGATAAAATTTGAGTTAACGAAATAATATATTTCAGATGCGTCGCCTCTTCCGTGCCAAATGCATCATCATCTGTTTTACTGATTTCATCCGAGCCATAGGAATAAGAGATACTTACGTTACTCAAATCACCAAAAAAGTCCTGACTAATTGATCCATAAAATGTATCAGCTACGTAGTCATTTTCCGTACTATTGGTATACCCTAGCCCCATAAGAGTCTTATTATTAAGGAACTCCATTCCCAGTGAATATTCCGTCCGCTCTTCTTTATACTCACTGGCCAACAATTCCACATCAATTGACGCACCGGAAATATTATCCGCATAATAGTTTGTCGACACAGAAAACTTATCAAGGAAGCTTTTACGCACCAAAACTGAAGGCCCGTCAATTGTGACTCCACCGCCATCATAAGAATGATACATCACGTCAGCACGATCTTCAGGCAATACCGCCGCATGAACCGTAAAACTGCTCAGCCATATCAGGCAAACGACAGCAATAGAAGCAAAAATTACGGTACGTTGAATAATATTTTTATACATTAGTTACAACCACACCCGCCGCCAGCGCCGCCTTCTGACCCTTTAGCACCTTCTCTCGCCTGATAGACATGATGCATATACGTTTCTGCAACAGGATCACGCCCGAAGCGCATAATCGGGTCGGCTAAATTCGTTCGCTCATAAGGCTTAACCCAAGGTTTTATGGAGCACCCAGAGACCGACATTAAAGACAGGAAAAAAAGACTAATAAGTAACCCTACACTCAAACGTTTCATGGTTTCTCTCTCAGCTATTCTATCAATTATTCTCTTAACAACTGTCGAATCTGCTTTTCGTAATCCACTTCAAAACCAGGCTTATAACCTCGGTGTAAAAAACGTTTATTACCCTTTCTATCGATCATGACCGTTGTAGGCATAGAATCCAATTGGTAAGTCTCACTGACCTTACTTTTGCTATCAAATACCACAGGGAACGAAACGGAAATCTCTTTAAGCAAATTTTTTGCATCAGAGACATCTTCATCAATATTCACGCCTAACACCGTAAAACCAACCTTTTTGAAACGTTTCTGTAGATCGTCCAATATTGGCATTTCTTGACGGCACGGAGCACACCAAGATGCCCAGAAATTCAACATCACCACATCACCACGAAAGTCTGATAACTTTAATGGTTTGCCTTGATTACTAGGAAGGGTGAAATCTGACGCCTTACCCGTTAATGGAACATCTTTTGCCTGCGCCAAAGATGAAAGCAGCAGAACACACAGCACGACTAAAAAGCGCTTCAAGATTGTCGTTAGGTCGCTACTGTTTTTCTGCACGATACTATTTATCATTTCAATTAAACCCTCAGAAAAAGAATGTTACACCTGTGTGAAAATCAAAATTTTGGCTTTTGCTTTCGGTGCCCAATATAGCTCTAGTGAATATATGATCCCTAAAGTCAAAATGAAATGCCATCCAGTCGGTCAAAATCATTCGATACCCCACACCAACATTCACGGTAAATTCATCATCACCATCAAATTCAGTGATACCTGCTCCGCCAATCACATATAAGGCAGAATTAAATGCCCACTCCTTACCAAGAAACACTTCACCTGGAAGTACATTTAACCCTAAAGAAAGGTTATACATCGTAACGCTGTCATCGCTAAATGGGTTTTGACGCGTCAATGGATTGTCAACTTGATCCATCGTTGTAACAGCATAATTCGCCTCAATGAACAAATCCTCTGTCGCATGAAAAGTGGCACTTACACCGAATAGAACGGAGGTTCCCACCTCTTCCATACTAATTTGTCCAATATAAGCACCTATTTCAAAGTTCTCAGTATTAATATCAGACTCATCTAAATCAGCTCGAACCACAAAGGGTTCTATGATCGGTGCAGCGCCAAGCTGCTCCGTTTTTTCAGCAGCAATACTTACCCCTGAACCCGCAAGCATAAGGCTCACGGTTACTTTTAGAAAAATACGGCTAATCCGGCTTTCCATTCTTCAATCTCTTGGTTGCTACTTCCACTGGTTAAAATTACGCCTTTTTTATATTCTAAACGGATCATAAATTGCCGGCTCAAATGAATTTTAGTCCCTACTCCCATACCTACGGTTTTGTGATTACTATCTTCTGTCTGAACCAATGAACTGTTTGCGTCTATTTCTAGCCTGCCTGCACTTAACATGAGATAAGGGGACACGCGCCATAACGGAAAAGGTTGATTCAAAATACTTAAATTGTAGATAGTGCCACTTGATAGGTCACCAATTGCCAATCCTGCCTCAAATTCAACAGACAGATTTTCCGTCAACGACTTGCCAACAAAGGCAGATATAAAAGTTGAACCTTCATAATCCCCCAGCATGACACCTACTTCACCAAATCGGCTGGAGAAATCATCAAAAGATGGATCGGTGATAGCAACCCTGTCACCTTGAGAATTGAGGGTTTTCTTAAGTTGACGTTTATGCACCCAACCTTCAACACCCCTCGGAGTACGAACTTTGAACCAGTCTGTCTTGCGGATCAGTACCTGCACCCAATCCCCACGCTCACTGACATAAAAAATAGGATAGCCGCGACCCGGGCCAGTTCGAAGATCAACATAAGGATCTTCAATTTGTGTGGAAGGAGCAATACCTTTGGCCCAAGCCTGATTAATACATAAACACAGGCAAAGAGCAGTTAAGGTTCGAAACAACCTGATTAATTCGAATTTTGGCTGCAAAATAAATAGGCTTCTAAATTATGGAGTTTTAGGAATCATTTTTATCGTTATTGTATGTCACAAGGCATGTTACGGCCATACCTTGTGACTCGCAAGTGAAATCATAGCTTACTGCATAACAGGTCACAGCCTTGACCCCCTATAATGATCCGATTAATCTTCTGGCGCATCAAATGGGTTGTTGTAATACCGCCCCCCAAGATCAGACCATTCTTTGAGCAACCTTAACTCAGCATTTGTTAACCAGCCACGATGATCAACTTCATCGGCGACTGGTTCACGGCTCATTTTAGTGAAAAAGCGCCCTGATCTAGCAGTCCCCGAAACTGAACCATTTAAACTCAAATCCCTCGCTTGCTCTTCGCTAATAACCGCACCATTAGTGAATGTAGGGTTCCCGTCGGCATCTAACACTGGATCCCCATTATCATCTACAACGGGTATTTGTTCAAAAGTCCGATTCCCATCTTCATCCAATACATCCACTATGTCTATAATCACCTGACGGCTTAAAACACCCCCCTCTACAATTGCCCTAGGGTGGCCCCTTCGTAAATGATCATAAGAGTTATACCGGTCGGCATTTACTACCGGAATCGTTGCAGGTAAATCGGCATCCTCTCCTAAAAAAACTTGTTGAACAGCCGTTTGTGCTGGAATTTCATTTTCAGGAGACTCTAATATATTAAAATTCCCTGCCGTCCTCGGATCATTAGCGTTATCTGGGTCAGGCTCATAATTATGGCAAGACACACAAGTATTATCTTCCAAGACTATTTCTGGCGCCGTATCTGGATCATCCGCATCAAGATCAGGACTCGTTACTCTGCGATCCTTACCCCACATAGGGTGTATATGCTCCTCGTAATTTATAACAATCCGGCAATTCGACACCCAATCATCGAGACAAGATGCAAAGTTAACCGGTGCAGAATAAGGTGCTTCATCCGTGGTGAGTTCCGCCACTAAATCCGCATATGTATAGCTAAAGCTAGCGGTCTTACTTCCTACCTCTCCCCACACATCAACAAACTCAAGATCAGGGGATAAGTTTAATTTCGTCGCATTCAGCCTCACTCGAGTTTGCGCCATGGTTTCTCCAAGCAATGCTTCCATATCAGGGTCTGTATTCGGGTAAGCTCCATTATTTGATGCACCTGTATTGACAACGTCCAAACCCGCCGCCCTTCCATGAACTATTTCATCTTCCGCACCCTGGTGAACATGACAACCATTACAAGTCAACGTCTCTCCCGGGCGAAGCTGCATCCAATTATTATGCCTACCTCCATTCGAAATACGAACGCCATCCGCATTTACTATGCTAAAGGTAAAGGCTATATCTGCTGGAATTTTGGCAATAACCGATCCATCTGGTTGAATTTCTGCATACCCAACAATCTCATTCATCACATTACCAACACCAAATGAAGCGCCGCTAATATCTCGCGTATCTTCATCCCAAGCAGGTACTTGTTTTGATATTCGTAAAAAACTTGCGGGACGATCCTCCACCGACACAACGGTAGGGTCTTTCATATCAGCCAATGTAGACGCAGCCGTCGCCCCCCTATCATCAAATACACCGTCTAAATTATAAACACTACGAATATGCAGCGTTCCCATATTATCCTCGTCAGCATCCGTTCCATCCATTATCAATAAAGGCTCAGTGTGAGCTTGCGCCACAACGATATCTGTATAATAAATACCTTCTTGAGCAAAACGAATTCTAGGCAACGCACCTGTCGCAGGGTCATACATAGCCAAAGCATAAAAGGGTGTCGCTTCAATAAATAAGTCCGAGTTCGTATTTGAGTCGTTACAAAGAAATTCATCACCCGCAGCATCTACAACTTCACAAATACTCCAACTCACAATAAAACGCCCCGTCCCATCATTCGTTGACGCCGCAGCACTGACGCGTCCATCACGAGCAATCGTCTCAGGGACCGTCTGTGTTAGTCCCAAAAATGTCATATCAACCGCAACCCCGGTACTTCCGTTAACTGAAACACCAACATCAACGAATTCCTCTACGTCTAGCGCAGCCAGTTGAATCTGAGGGGTTTGATCGTTATCGGATTTGAGCTGAGCCAGTACTCTTCCATCCTCTAATGCAACTGGCCGGGTATAACGAATATCTTGCTCTGGATCTAATCCAGCATTCTCGCTATCACGACCAAACAACAATTCTATTTGGCTACCGTCAGGATTCATTCGGTACAAACTAACGCTATCTTGATTACCATGATTATCCCAGCGACTAAATATAATACGCCCATCACTTGCCATCGCCGGATTAAAATCATGACTTTGATTAAACGTCACTTGTTTTATTGCATTTTCATTTCTACCCGTACCAAGTATGTGTAGATTAAATGTTCGTGCATCGGTTTCTTCCTCATCTCGATCTTCTGTTAGGTGTCGATATTGAACTTTACCCTCATCGCCTAATGTTGACTGCGTTGTTTTTTGTCGAGAAGATGAAAAAATAATACGCCCATCAGCCAGGTATACTGGATCTATATCATGAATATGATTTACAGCATCCCCCGCTGTTAACTGCACCAATTCGGAGCTTGCAATTGTATATTCCCAAATACCCCACGCCGGTTGTACCGGGGTGCCTTCGTCTTCAACAGCAGCCACCATGGGCCCACGCATAGCGAACAATAAATTTTCACCATCATAACTAACGGATAGTTGTCGAACATCATATTCACCATCAGGTGTTATCTTTCTCTCAATACCCGTTATGCTCGAGCGATTTAGTACATAAACAGCCGCAGAGTCACCTCTATACGCCTCAAAGTTCATAAAGGGCTCAACGTCAGGCTGATCCTCACCTTCCGGAACAACAATAGCGGCAATCACATCGCGTTTAATATAAGCAATTGGAATATCCGTTAACACTGCATCGGTTTCCTCTAAGCCACCTCCAGCATTAGGGCCATCACCACCACACCCTGATAACGCAACCAATACCGTCAATAAAACTGCCATATTTTGTAAAAATAACTTCGCCATGGGGATTTTTCTCATTTTTTGCAACACAGGTCAGATTATCACTCACTATTGCCTGCCAGTTCTGTGGTTAAAATCACGAAACCTTTATTTAACAATTGGTAGAATCTTAACCAATGTCATGTTTATTGCGTGCACCTTATGTTGAGTACAGCAAATTGCTGAGATAGTGCAAATGCGATACTAACGTACGAATACATTTGCCCAGTTCTAATAATTAACTTTTTTAGAACAAAGCAGTGTAACCAATGTGATTCCATGGCTCTACAAAAAGCAACCTTTGACCCAGGCTTAATCAATAGGTTTAGCAATAAAGCAGGACTCTCATTATGAGCATGCAAAATAAATTAATAAAGACCATCGTATGCGCCTCTGCGGGCCTACTCGCTACGCTGGTAATTCCCACTGCAATTGCAGGGGTAGAAGAGCAGGCGAAACGAATTCATGATCGAATCGCAGGGGTACCACCAACAGCAACAGAATTAACCGCCATGATTAATGCAATGGATGCTGTGACGGAAGATAAGGGGCGCGCCGCTGCGCTAGCGGTCCCCCTTAATAACAAAAATTTCTACAACGTGACATTAAAAAACATGTACACACCGTGGACGAATGAAGCACAAACGGTCTTCGCTCCACTAAATGATTTTACAGCAACTATGATTGGCATCATTCGCGATGAGCGGGATTTTCGTACCGTACTTTATGATGACATTATTTATACAGGTGTAGATGCTGCAGATTCTCTCCCTGCATATTCTGACGATAACAACGATCACTATGCCGCACTGGAAAGCCAAAACGTTGACTTATCCAACAATGACAAATTTGCAATGTCGGCTCAGTCTCAAGTCACCCTATTACCGGCCGGGGCTACTTCTGGCGTGTTAACCACTCGTGCTGCTGGAAAAGCTTTTTTTGTTGCCGGAACCAACCGAGCGATGTTCCGTTTTACAACGTTAAACTTTCTTTGTAACGATATGGAACAGCTAAAAGACACTACTCGCCCCACCGACAGAATACGCCAAGATGTGACAAGAAGTCCTGGCGGTGATAGTCGTATCTATATGAACGCCTGTATGGGATGTCACTCAGGGATGGATCCAATGGCTCAGGCCTATGCCTATTATGAGTGGTCAGGAGAGGAAGGCACCGAAGAAGGCCATATTGAATTTACCGATGGCACAGTTCAACCTAAATACTTTAACAACGCAAATAATTTCCCCTACGGCTACGTTACACCAAATAATCAATGGACCAATTACTGGCGTGAAGGGCCGAATGGCTGGATCGGATGGGATGAAAACCTTCCAGGTGAAGGAAATACGGCAAGCGGCATGAACCAAGAATTAGCGCACAGTGATGCTTTTGCGCAATGCCAGGTTAAAAAGGTTTTTAGCACTGTATGCCTGAGAGATCCAACAACCGCCGACGATCTGACAGAAATGGAGTCTCTCGTGACGCGTTTTACTGGCACTCACAATTATAATCTAAAACAAGTATTCGCAGACACTGCCGAATACTGCATGGGCGAATAGGGGGATTATCATGTCTAAATTCTATGTAAAATCAAATGTTCGCTCGTTAACATCTTTCCTACTGATAGCATTATTCAGCATGTTTTTATCTGCCTGCGGAAGTAGTAGCGGCACAGGTGAAAACGTAGCACCAGAACCTAACATTGCTGACGCCGAAGATTCCGGAATCACCCTCGTTGCCGCATACAACCAAGATGATACAAAAGAGAAAGCCGCTAGCGTTGAAGTGGAATCATTTATGTTACGTGTGTGGGCGAATGTTGTTACCGAAAACCGCTGTGGAAGTTGCCATGGCGACACCCCTTCAACGGGAGCGCCACCTTTCGCTCGAACCGACAATATCAATCTTGCGTATAACAGTGCATTAGGGGTGGTCAACCTAGAGACTCCTTCCTCCTCAAAACTAGTCACTGAACTTGCAGGTGGTCACCAATGCTGGGCTGGTGCCACAACACAACAATGCGCATCAGACATGACGCTATGGATAACAAACTGGGCCTCAGATACGCTAGGGAATGTCAGCGCAGTTGTACAGTTGGTTGCTCCAGAAATTCATGAGGTTGATGACACTAAGGTATTGCCAGAAGCCGTCCCTGGTAGCTATAACGAATTACACGCTCTGCTCACAGCGAATTGTACAGGCTGCCATGTCGAGTCAGCACAAGATGCGCAATCACCCTTCTTTGCATCCACTAATGATCAAGATTCCTACGATGCAGTACGTAGTAAAATTGACCTAGCGGATGAAGACCGTACATTATCTTCTGCTTTATCACGAATTGTTGTTCGTCTAAACAGCGAGAGTCATAATTGTTGGACTGTAGACTGTAGCGCTGATGCACAAGAGCTATTAGATGGCGTTACGGCAATTAGTGCAGACGTAGTACCTCAGGTAGTAGACGACAAACTCGAAATAAGTAAAGGATTACAGTTAGGTATTGATGGCCTTCCAGCCAACACTGGAGGTCGTCATGAATCTGCTGTCATTGCTCAATGGGAATTCAAGGAAGGCAGCGGCGCAGCTTCCCGTGACACCAGCGGCATTCAACCTTTAATGGATTTGCAGTTTGATGGAGACGTTAGTTGGGTTGGCGGCTGGGGCATAAACCTCAATGGAGGGAGAGCCCTCGCAACCAGTAATGACAGTGTAAAACTCCATAACCGACTTCAAGAAAGCAATGAATACAGCATTGAGGCGTGGCTTGTCCCTAACAACGTAACGCAAGAAGGGCCTGCTCGTATCATTAACTATTCGGCCGGTGATGATAATCGCAACTTTATGCTGGGACAAACACTGTATAATTATGATTTTTTGCATCGAAGCGAGGCCAGCGATGACACAGGCAACCCCGCATTGTCCACTGACGACGACGCAGAACGTCTACAAGCTTCTCTTCAACATGTGGTCGTTACTTACAACGCCCAAGAAGGCAGGAAAATCTATGTAAATGGTGAATTCACAGGAGATGAAGATCCCTCTGTAAGTGAGTCGATAAGTGACTGGGTTAACACATACCAGTTTATGCTTGGAACACAAGATAGCGACTTTGCCTGGCAGGGTGTTATACGCATGGTTGCAATTCATAACCGCGCATTAACAGCAGCTCAAGTAACACAAAACTTTGAGGTCGGTGTTGGTCAAAAATTCCTACTACTCTTTAACGTATCGAGCCTGGTGGAAATTGAAGACTGCTGGGATAGTTTTGTTGTCTTTGAAGCAGCCGAGTACGATAACTACAGTTATCTATTTAACCAGCCTTACTTTGCTCGTATTTATACAAAACAAGCCGCCGCTGTTGGTGTACCTACAGAATGCACGACCGATGAAGAGCCCGCGCAAAGTACCTATAATTTTTCTATTAGCGATGTGCGCATAGGCATTAACGGGAAAATCGAACCCACTGGCCAAGGTTTTCAAAAACTAGTAGTACCTGAGGTCACTGAAGATCGCCAAGTACTATCTACAATAGGTACCATTTTCAATCAACAAAATGGCGTAAACTCTGATCAATTCTTCTTAGCTTTTGGTGAAATAAACGGTAAAACAGGCGTATATACTGACCCTACGGCAATTACGATTTCGACTCCTGAACCAGGGGAAATGCCAGATCAAATAGGTCTTCGTACCTTTGAAGAAATCAATGCATCATTGGAAACAATGACAACTGTAGCATCAACCACATCAACCATTGCTGCGCTTTATAGTGAAATCCAGCAACAGCTTCCCGTTAGTGAAACTATTCGAGACTTTGTTCCTGCACACCAGATGGCGATCGCTCAACTTGCAATGGTCTATTGCAGCGCCCTAGTAGACGATGTCACTAAACGAGATACTTATTTTGCAGGGTTTGATTTTACAGCCCTACCGAACATCGCTTTTAATAGCGACGCAAAACGTAACCTGATTTTCAACCCCTTGCTAAGCAATATGTCTGATGCTTCCGTGGAAACCAATGTCAATTTGACAGAGCTTTCTGCACCGCTGAATCAATTGCTCGACGGTGTTCCTGGTAGGGATCCGTTAACCAATTGTAGTGGTAATTGCAACGCTGAACGAACACAAACCATTGTTAAGGCCCTTTGCGCCTCAACGGCTGGCAGCGCAGTAATGCTAATCCAATAATCGAGCGACTGAAGATATCTTTTGAGGCAAATATTATGAAAAAAAACAATATACCACTATCACCAGACGCTCCATTATTTCACGCGGACCACCGTCGCCCACGCACTAGAAGAGAGTTTATTAGCCAGGGCTTTATGATGGGGACTGGTGCGGTTATCGGTACGTCATTATTCAGCATGATAGCACCGGACAGTGCTCTGGCAGCTCTCGCGGATGATTTAGAGCTCGCGAAAGACGCCTGTAACATCAGCGAGGGTGCAGGAAAAATCCCGTTTATCTGCTTTGATCTCGCCGGTGGAGCCAATATTTCTGGCTCCAATGTTCTTGTAGGCAAACAAGGTGGTCAACTGGATTTACTCAATACATCAGGTTATGGACGGCAAGGGTTGCCTGGTGACATGATTCCTGGCTTACCCGATGCGATCAACAACTCGACCGACTCTATTGATCGCAGTCTTGGATTAGCATTCCACTCTGACAGCGCGTTTTTACGGGGAATCAACCAGAGCATCACGCCAGAAACTGCTGCAAGTACCAATGGTGCAGTAATACCCGCTCGCTCAGACAATGATACGGGCAACAACCCTCACAACCCGATGTACGGAATCGGCGTTGCTGGTGCTAACGGATCACTGCTTCCACTGATTGGGTCTCGCAGCAGCGAATCCGGCGGCAACTCAATGGCTCCCTCCAAGATGATTGAAATGGCTGCTGGACTTGACTCCCCAGTACTTCGGCCCACTAAAGTTGACCGGCCTTCTGATGCAACAGGTTTGGTTGATACTGGGCAGTTAACTGCGCTCTTGGGGGGCGATGCTGTATCCGTTATGGAAACTATTACTCGGCTGAGTGAAACAAAAGCCGGAAAAATCCTTACCGATGCTAACGACCCTCTTGATGCAAATGCTAATAACGTTCGACGAATCATAAAATGTGGCTACTTAAAAAGCGCCGTTATTGCAGATGACTTTAAAGACGGCCCCACAGTGCTCAACCCTGAGGAAGATGCCAATATTGTAGGAGATGCAGGAATATTCACTCAGGCAGAATGGGATAGCGATGGCGAGTTTAGAAAAACGGGCTCAGTAATGAAGCTTGTTATTGATGGCCGCGCAGGCGCAGGGACAATAACTATGGGTGGTTATGATTACCACACTGGTGATCGATCCACTGGGGAAATCCGAGATGAAAGAGCTGGCCGCTGCATGGGAGCGTGCTTAGAGTATGCTCGCAGAAAAAACAAACCATTGATGATGTATGTCTTCTCTGATGGATCGGTTGCCAGCAATGGGGCTATTGACTCCTCAACAGCTGGACGTAACAAAGGCGTATGGACCGGTGATAACTCTTCCACAGGCGCAGCCTTTTTCCTCGTGTACAACCCCACAGGAAAAGCAGTCCTAAAAGGCAATAACGAAGATGAACAGCTAGCCCGACAGCAAATTGGTTATATGGACTCAAACGGAGCTGTACAAACAGGTTCAAGCCCTGCGGCAAATAACCCAAATTTATTGGCACAAACTGTTGTGCTAAATTATATGGCGTTACACGGGGAGAACGAGCAAAATAGGTTCTTTGATGTATTTGGCTCAGACCTAGGCTCACGAGACACACAAGAAGGACTGGTCGCATTTAACGGGATTGTTGATGTGACAATACCAACTTAACCTACATAAGCCCACTTAGAATACAGGGTAGGAATTTCCTTCAAAAATGAAGGGTTCCTACTTAGTTATAGTACCCTCCCCCCCCTCTACACATTCTGTCACTTCTACAACAACAATTTGGCCAAATACCCCTTGGCTAGGCAATACCAGATAGCCTATTATCAAACATGCGTTTCAATTCATATAAAAACAATAGGCTGGTGTCTCATGGTGATTTTCAACATTTACGTATTATGCAGTGTCCTACTGATATCGATACTCGCAGTAAACGTATCTCGTGTTCGCATGAAAGAGAAAGTTGCTAATGGTGATGGCGGAAATAAAGAGCTTCGTAATGCCGTTCGCTCTCACGGTAACACTCTAGAATTTATTGTCCCGTTTGCACTTCTCATCCTAACGCTGGATATGGGAAGTACTGATAAAGGGTTGGTAGCATTTTTAGCATTTAACTTTATCTTTATTCGCATTGCCTATGCCTACAGCATGATTTCATTTTTGTTCAAACTACGACAAATCACCGCTGGAGCAACTTACGTATTTATGTTAATGGGTTGCGGTGTGCTAGCTCGCCAGTTGCTGGCATAATAAAAAATCGAAAAAAAGGTCAGCAGAGTAACTGTCGACCTTTTCTATTTAGCATTTTTATATTGATGTGATAATGATTTTAATTATAGCCCAACACCGCACCTCTATTCTCAGCTAACTTTTCTGCAGACCTAATTACCACACCGTTAACACGCGCTAATCGAGAGTCTCCAAAAGGTGTACCTATACCACTGTTCAACGTCATCGCAACAGAAAGTTGCCGACTAGGATCACACCATGCACCAGAACCACCGTAACCAAAATGACCAAATGCGTGAGGTGTTTTTGGACCCGTAGTAAAGACTCGGTGATAACCTAAACGCCAACGCATAGGGATTGGCACGACCTTATCTCTACGCATATTCTGAATAGTTGATGCTTCTCGAATCGTAGCGCCAGACAGAATTTTTTGGCCATTACCTTCCCCTTGATTTGCCAACATATTATAAACCGCTGCGAGCGAGCGAGCCGTGAACATGCCATTCATTGAAGGGATACAGCTTTGTACTGTCTCTTTAGAATTAAAATCAAACGCCGACATACCACGAGGTAATAATCCGGCTCGGATATTATTGGGATTAGCACCTGATAAACGGATGGCCCCAGCAATAACCTGTTTCAAAATAAAAGATTGCAAGCTTTTAGGTTTCCCAGGAGAAGCCGCGTCAGGAACCTGGTGACTAATCAATGTCGACCGTCGGTGCAATTCATCATCTGGCAACCCAACAAACATGCCATCTAACCCCAAGGGGTCTGCCAGCTCTTCTTTAAGCACCTGCGCGAAAGGTTTACCTGTTACGCGAGAAACCAGTTCCCCTATTAAATAACCATAGGTTAATGCATGATAGCCGTTAACCAAACCTGGACGGTGTGATGCTTTACTTTTTTCAATTTTATTAATCACCGTATCCCAACTATTTAGCTGGCTGGAGTGATCGAGTAATCGGTGTATGTCATACATACCAGATTCATGACAAAGTAAATGCCGAACGGTTATATCGTGCTTACCAGCCTGGCCAAATTCATGCCAATACGTTGCAATGGGCACGTCGTATTTAATTAATCCACGATCAGCCAAAATATGCAGCAACGTTGATGCTATGCCTTTTGTTGTGGAAAAAGACAACGCCAAAGTATCCTCTTCCCAGCACTCGCCCAATTCATTTTTTGTGCCGCCCCAAATATCAACAACCGGTTTACCACAGTGGTACACACATAACGCAGCCCCCCCGTTCCCATTACTTGGAATAAGCTTTTCAAACAAGCTTCCGACATTTGAGAAATTAGGATCTATATATCCTTTAATCATTGAGTGCCCCCATACATTACGTATCTACTCAAAGCCTTTTCAAAGCCACTGTCTAACAAAACATGGCAAAAAAGACTCACCAGTCACCTAAATATATGGGGGATTTTTTACGAATGCAAGAAATCGGAGCACAATAAAGTGGGTAAAAATCAATGGATTAGATTTTAACGCACCTATTTCTGCATATTGATTGCAAATTCAAGCGCAATATTGGTGCAAGGCCAACAAACACTGACATTACAACTTTGCAAAGAACTCCACACAAAAACAGGAAAAATGGGGCGAATTCCGACCATCATGCTGATATATCAATAAAGAAAAGGCCACAGAAAAAAACCTTACAAAACAAAAGGAAAAGCTATTCCATCAGCATTTTGCAATTTACATTTCTACTGAACGAACCGGAGCATTATTTCTGCCTACAATCTCTACATACTTTTATTTTCGCCAGGCCTTTATCAATCACCACTAATATAGTCCGTAGCAGTGACATACCCTCTTAATGTGTCTCTTGTAGATTAAGCTTCGTATCTGTTGACTCATTAGCGTCACCTGCTCAGACTTTATCGACGAACCAACCATAGAGTCCATTGATGATGAGTTAACTCTTTGCGGATAATAGCCCTGCCCCGGAAAACAATGATTTCCCATCAAAAAACTCTTTTAACTCATTGTACATTGGCTCATTTAAATAACAGGTCATAAATTTTCCGTTCCGTTCAACTGAAATCAAATCTGCATTCACCAATTCTTTAACATGGTGAGAAACCGTTGGCGCACCGATATTCAATTTACTAATACACTCTGCAATCCCGCAGCCACCTTCCAACTGGCCTTCCATACGTTTACTGCGTTGATCAATAATCTCTAGATATATTTGAAGTCTATTTGGGTTAGACAATGCCTTAAAGGCTTTTGCCATCCGCTTCAGTTTCGCCACTGTAATGTCACACATACTACTTTCCTAGCCTCTTTAGAGATATACAGACAACCGCCCCAGAATACCTCCAGGCCTAATTATGTATACAAATTTGGCGCTATTCTATCGATGAATGAGCACTCCTACAAATTTATAGTTTGACATCTATCGAATTGAACGATATTTTCACAACCATCGAACTGATTATATTTCATCCGAATCAAAATTAAAGGTAAATTATGAATAAATTTGCAGGTAAAACAGCTTTAGTCACTGGGGCATCTAGCGGAATAGGCGAATCTATCAGTCGTCAATTGGCTGAAAAACACTGCAACCTTATTCTTGTAGCCAGGCGTGGTGACAAGTTAGAAGCGCTAAAGTATGAACTAGAGGCCCAGTACGACATTACTGTGAGCACTATCAGCCATGACTTAGCAACACTTGAAGCAGGCAAATCATTACACCAAAAGACCAAAGCCTTAGGTCTTGATGTAGACATTTTGATTAACAACGCTGGTTATGCCAAGCACGGGGCTTTTCACTTAACACCTCTTGATACACATCTCGACATGATGCACCTGCTTACCACAACATTAACAGAGTTGACCTATCTCTATTCTGAAGATATGAAGCAACTCGGTGGTGGGTATATCTTGCTGGTTGCCTCTATTGCTGGTTTTATGCCAATCCCACAATTTGCCACCTATGCTGCATCTAAGGCATTTGTGTTAAGCCTTGGAGAGTCACTTAATAAGGAGCTATCGGAATTTAACATTAATGTAACAACCCTATGCCCTGGTGGAACTGCCACAGAGTTCATGGACGTATCCGGCCAAAACATTACAGGGTTTCGACGACACGCAATCATGACCAGCGATGCCGTAGCCCACGCAGGTATACGCGCCGTATCCAAAGGTAAGGCGGTGATTGTACCAGGGCTTTTATACAAATTTTCAATGGCAGGCTTACGAGCGGTACCTCGAGGGCTACAAGCTATGATTGGTGAAGCTGCTACAAAATAATATCCACCGTTGATATATATTCTGTACTTCCAAGAACGTACAGAATTAACAACATCGATACAACTATTCTAATAAGCGGAGACGCAGATGAAAAAGAACATTTTAATTTTAGGTGCAGGTGCTGTCGGCCTAGTTTATGGGAAACACTTCTCAGATGCTGGTCACAAGGTTACTTTTTTTGTAAGAGAGAAATACCTTGAAACGATGTCCAAAGGGTCTGTTCTTTATCATATGAACACTGATAAATCACTAAAAAAACCCATTCAATTTACCCATTACTCTCTTGTCTCCAACTTTGATGAAATTCAGCAACAACAGTGGGATCAGGTATACCTTTGTTTCTCCTCCACTGCACTACAGTCATTTGATTTTATTGGTTTTAAGCAAGCTATATCGGAAAAAACGACCATTGTAATGCTCCAACCGAGCACTGAAGATTACCAGCACTTATCCAACATATTCCCTGCCGAACAAATTGTTGAAGGTATGATTACATTGATCAGCTATTCAGCTCCATTGGCCACAGAGACCGTTGAATTACCCGGTACCGCGTATTGGTTACCGCCTTTTGTACCTTCACCCTTTTCCGGTCACATCAATCGTCGCCAAGAAATCATTACCACGTTCTTAGATGGAAAGATGGCGGCAAAGTCATCAAAAAGTGTCCGTACACAATCATTGTTCCCAACGGCCTTTCTGATGGCCTTTCTGACTGCACTTGAGTCAAGCCAATGGGATTTTATTACGTTGAAAAATGACACTGCATTGCTCAAACAATTAATACACTCGATAGATGAAATTTTCTCCGCCCTAGAGGCCAAACACAAAGTCAAACGCCCAATAGGCTTGCGTTTGATATCTCCTCTTGTTATCAAAACACTGTTAAAAGTCGCTCCTCATGTCATGCCTATGGATATCGAGACCTATTTCGAAGCTCACTTTATGAAAGTAAAGGATCAAACGAAACTGTATATGAGTAACTATCTAGCAACAGCCAAATCTTCTGGCAGCAATCATTCCACACTAGAAGTATTAAACCAGCTAACGTAAAGCACGCACATCAATACCCGTTATGTAACACTCGAGCTCTTGCCCCCTAATCCCTAACGAATAAGGATAGATAGCGCGCAGCCGCTATTTATCCTTATTCGTTTTATAGGTTTATTAAGCATTACATATCAAGACCCTTGGACCGTGGATGTAAAAAGTGAATTCCTACTGTTTTATGGTGACCCCATCACCACTGTTTTACATTCCATACAATATGCCTTAGGCATAGGAGACATTCGACCAACCAAAGTCAGCGCTCACTTTTGGAACCATTCATCGATTTTCTTGTTCAGAGTCAGTGGTGGGTTAACACTCGTATTAGTTATCTTCATGCTCATATTTGCAAACAGTAAAAATCCATCCAAAGTTACCCACGTATTAAACAATGTTGGGAAACATGCATTGTTTATTTATATCTTTCACTTAGTATTGCTAGGAGTGTTAGAAGTCACTGGAATAAAACCCTCAACTGGGTGGCAAACATGGCTGCTAGTCCTGACCCTAGTACTTTTTGGGGCAATTATTATTCAAATGCGCAATAAGTCCGGCGGGGTTAGACGAAAATTATTAGATTCTTTCGATCCCGGCACCCAGTAAATCCTGTTAACTGTGCTTTACTTTCTAGAGGTATATCTAAACCTATCCGCCATGTGAACTAAATGTAGATAACAACCATTAAAACAGTTATTACATATGGTGACGATTAAATAGAAGGAAGTAAGCGATGCAAAGCCATTGAAGGAGCCACAATCTTTGAACATTCGTGACCTTGTAGTGTTTACCCTTATATCTGTCTTTACTCTTTTATCATCAAAAGGGGCTCTAGCGGTGAGCATGATGGTAGATGGCAGCTTAAGCAAACAGGATCTGGCCCCCTATATAAGTTATCACATGGATATCAGCAAAAAACGTGAGATTGCTGATATCACAAAAACGAATACATTAGTATGGTCCTCCCCCCAAGATAAACATCTAAACTTTGGCTTTTCCGACGCTGCAATCTGGCTATCAACAACATTATCAAACCCCTCAAACACCTCAATCGATAGAGTTATTGAACTTCCTTACTCTCTAATAGACAACGTGGAATTTTACCACATAAATCAACAGGGTCGTTTGCTAGCAAACTATATTATGGGCAGTGAGTTACATTTCAGCTCCCGGCCCATTGCCCACCATAACTTTATCATTCCTATATCAATCGCCCCCAATAGCAATAGCCAGTTATTTTTTAGGTTAACAGGAAGCCATTCCCTACAGGCACCACTCACAATGTGGAGCAATAATGCATTTTGGAAGATCAGTCAATTTGAGAATCGTTTTAATTTTTCCTATTTCACTCTTTTATTTGGACTAATGGCATATGCTCTCTATCGACTTTCTCCACAACCTCGTATTCGACGTTTTATATTTCCAGGCATGATCATTACTCCGCTATTAGCGCTATTAACTATTGAAGGTTATGCCTTTCAATATATATGGCCAGAACATCCATTTTGGAACCGTATGGGATTAGCGACGCTGATACCTGGATCCCTTACGTTTTTATCCCTCTATTTGTACATAATATTCTCTAAAATGGCATTGGGGAACCGCTGGCACCACTCGTTATTATCACTAAGTGTGGCTAATATACTGTTATTAATAGCCCCAATTGCAATCAGTTATACCACCGCACTCATTCTTGACTTTGTCACCGCCACCATATTTTTCTTCTTATTAACTTATCTATCCGTTCGGCACTGGCAGCGATTATCACGCCCCAACAAAGTAACCTTACTAGGGTTCTTTTGGCTATCCTTTGGCTCATTTATTTTTGTCCTTGAAATAACCAACATCATCCCCTCATTTTCCTTGATAGAGGCACCTCTACAAGTTGGATTCTTTTTATATGTATTCAGCCTTTTCTGGGCTCAACTGAACATTTACACTAGAGCGGTATCTATATTTAAGAAAAAGAAATTGCAGAAGGAGAAAAAAAAACATGATACATCATCACGCCCCCCTCCCACATGCAATGAATCAAAAAGTGATATTGGCATCTAAATGAATGTATCACCAAACAATTCTAAACAAGAAAAGCTTCAGTCAATTCTTATTATTGATGATGATAAATTCATCCAAAAATTCATCAGTAAAACACTCAATCAAAATTACTTGCCTGTTTGTGCAAGTGACGGCCAGGAAGGGATAACGATCGCCAAAAAGCAATTGCCTGACGTCATCCTTTTAGATGTTGAAATGCCTGGTATGAATGGTTATGAAGTCTGCGATGCACTAAAACAAGAAAAATCAACATGTAACATACCCATCATTTTTCTTTCTGGAAAAACGTCTACTCGAGAAAAGATGCTAGGGTACGAAGCCGGAGCTGTCGACTTCCTTACAAAACCCTGCGAAAAAGAAGAATTAATTGCCAAACTCAATATACACAGCAATCAACATACTGCACACAAAGCACTAGTAACCAAAGCTGAAGATGCATCACAAACAGCATTAATCGCAATGATTGGCAACAACGAGCTTGGTCAAGTCATTCAATTTATGGAAAGCGCTTATGCAATCACTTCATTTGAGCAATTATCCTATCGATTTCTCCAAGTAACAAATAGCTTGAACCTCAACTGCTGCTTATTTTTCAGCACTTCGGAAGGCAATAAGTTCTTTTCTTCAAAAGGCAATGCAACCCCGTTAGAGATGGAGTTGATGCCCGCATTACAGGTCGCAGGTAATCGCTTTCATGATTTCGGCTGCAGAACACAAATAACCTATCCAAGGGTATCGTTATTAATTAAAAACATGCCCATAAACGATATGGCCACCTATGGGCGCTACAAAGACCTTTTACCGTCGCTACTTGGTGCTGCAGATGCAAAAATTAAAGCACTGGATACGGAGCACGCATTGTTACAGCAGAGTCAAAGCGTATCATCCTCTTTTCAAGCGGTTAACAGCACTCTCTCTGATTTATCAGAATCATTAAATGACAGTCAAAAAAACGTGATCGTATCTCTAACCAAAATGCTAACAGAGTTAGAAGAGAAGCTACACCACATGGGGTTAGAGGAGGATCAAGAAGTTTTCCTTTTAAAACAAGCAGAAGATGCTATAAACAACACCCATGACCTTAGCGATCAATCTGATAAGCTACGCGAATCTTTTCATACAATAACAAAATTGCTTACACATTTATCGGAGCGTCAACAAAAAATACTGGATATGATATTTACGCGATTCGACCAAACACATGCAGATGAAACGATAGATGATGATAGTGGGTCTGATATCGAGCTTTTTTAGCAGCAACCTTCTATTTATAGCCCTTTGAGGTAGTCCACTCAGCTCAACAAACGGCAGCTCCAGAGGCAGTGGAGGCTCAATAAGCTGGAAATTACTCGCCAGCTTATTCCTAGCCGGCTTAAAGCGGAAGTAAAATGACATAACCGAATAGCTGCTAATATAATATAAGGCCACGATGGCAATTCAGGACAACATAGCAGCCCCAAACCATGCAGCAACATGAATCGTACGATTTTTTACCCAAAATACTCACGATTGCCAAAGCATTATCCTCGGAACATGATCGCTGGAGGCTTTATGAGCTTATTCTACTAGAGGCACAACAATGCTGCCACGCCGACGGAGGCACTCTCTATTTAACAACGGAGAGTGACAAAGGCCTAATGTTAAGCCCCGTAATTATGCGTAACACATCCCTTAACATTTCAATAACTAATCGGAAAAACAACGCGCTTCCAGATTTCCCACTTTATGATCCGCAGTCTCTTAAACCCAACAATCACCATATTGCTACTCACTGTGTTCTTAGTAAAAAAACCATCAACATTACCAATGTACGCAAAAACACCGATTATGACATTAGCGGGATAGATTGTTTTGACGTTGAAAACCATTACCACACACATTCTATTTTAACAGTTCCGCTAAAAAACCACGATGAACATATCATTGGCGTATTACAACTTATTAACGCTCACCACAATGATTCACTTGACGGAGTTGAAGGGGCTGCATTTTACCAACATGATAAAAACATAATTGAAGCGCTTAGCTCGCTTGTCGCGATTAGCATTGAAAACAACATCATGCTAGACCAGCAACACAATTTATTAATTCGTCTTGCCAGTCAAAAAGAAGCTGCTCGGTTATTTGAAACTATTTTAGACGAAGCACAAACTATATGCCAAGCAGAAGGTGGCACCCTTTATCTACTAACTCAAACAGATTCTGGCCCCGCGCTGGAATTTACCATTCTAAAAAACAAGAAGCTAAGTTTGCATCTCGGCGGTACATCAGAGACACCCATATCCTTCGATGCTCTACCCCTTTATATTTCTGATGGCACTTCTGATAGCGTACCCAACGATAAAAACATTGCGAGTTTTACTGCAATAACAAAACAGCTTGTTAATATAAAAAATGCCTATGACAATCTAACCTTTGATTTTTCTGGAACTCACGAATTTGACAGGAACTCACACTATCACTCACATTCTTTTTTATCGGTACCCTTAATTAACCACGCCAATGACGTGATTGGCGTTTTACAATTGGTTAATGCAATTCACCCTATTACTCATGAACCCTGTGAATTTGACGCACATTTAGAACCCATCATCAAAGCCCTGAGCACTTACGCCGCCATTGCACTTGAAAATCAAATATTATTACAAGACCATAAAAATTTACTTGATGCCTTTGTTCAGTGTATTGCAAAAGCGATTGATGCAAAATCACCTCACACCTCTGCTCACTGTCAACGCGTACCCGTAATCACAGAGCTTTTAGCTGAAGAGGCCTGTCAAGACACAGAATATTTCCCATCATTCTCCCTTGATGCCGATGGCTGGTATGAATTAAAAGTTGCCTCCTGGCTTCATGATTGCGGAAAACTTTCCACCCCAGATTCCATTTTAGATAAATCCACCAAACTTCACAGTCTCCGCGATGGCATTGAAAGTATCAACGCACATTTCGAGCTAATCAAACAACAAGAATACAGCTCCTATCTTGAGTATTGCCTAACCTATGGCAAAGATACGCATGCAGAACAAACCTACCAAAGTAAAATCACGCAACTTAATGATGATCAGGCATTTATTAACCAGGCCAACAAAGGGGCGGAGTTTTTCTCTGAAGAAGACAAGGAGCAAGTCCAACGCATCGCTGCACTTACCTGGAAAGATTCCAATGAAAAACAACACCCGCTACTATCTCCCTCTGACGCATCCAATCTTTGCATTAGCCGAGGCACTCTAAATACGGAGGAGAGGAATAAAATTAACGACCATATGCGTGTCACAATCGAAATGTTAAACTCACTCCCCTTTCCTAAACACCTTAAAAAAGTACCTGAATATGCAGGAGGTCACCATGAAAAGATGGATGGCACTGGATTTCCGAAACAGTTAACACGCGAACAAATGTCTATACCCGCTCGTATCATGGCAATTGCAGATATTTTTGAAGCACTAACCTCTCAAGACCGCCCCTATAAGAACCCCATGAAAATTAGTCAGGCATTAGCAATTTTACAAGGGATGCGAGACAGGCAGCATATTGATCATGAATTGTATCAAGTCTTTCTCAAAAAAAGGGTATGGGAGCAATATGCACAACTACACCTTCACAAAGACCAGCTTGATGTTACTGACTCAACCCCCTATCACTAGTCCTACGGCTGATTATCAAAACAATATAATAGAACATATAACAGCAACTCATTGTTAGGTCAGCGCTTTTTATTTATCAATCAATAAGCGATCAATTCGCAACCAAAAAAGCCAACTGCGTCACACTTTTAATACAAAAAAATACCACTTTTAGCCCCTTGGTTTATTCTAACTAAAGTTATATACCAAATGGCACGTTTCTATACATTACCAGGTCAAAGGTTACAGAGAAATAACTGATGATGACACGACAAAATACAAAATGTGGCGCCCAGCCAAACAACACAAGCAGAACTTCGCTGTGGTTAGGTGTTTTGCTAATGGTTATCAGCTTCGCATCGCTAAGTTTAGTATTCTCATCATTTCCTAACACTTCCTTTGCCAGTATTAACTCTCCATCAGCCGTTTCCAGTGGCAACTTATCTGAACCGTACAACCTGAATTCAACACTTAATATAGCAACTTTTACTGCTAGCACGAAAAGTACGAGGGCGTCATCAGAAGAGCCCATAGAGCACTCATCAAACACTATACCCTCCCCTGCCCCTTTATCATTGGTCGCACTATTGTTATTGGTATTAGCATCTGCCATACGTCGCCACCAAAACCAAGCCTGACCCCCTCTTGTTCGACCAATAAAAATAGATACCGAAATTAGTGTTCATCGCGTAGAATCTTAAAAAACGTCTAAACTGACACTATGCAGGAGGCTGTTAGAAAATAACCTAACGATTCTCACGCAAAACGATAATAAATAATACTAAAATAAGCTCATACATTGTGATAACAGATATCCTTTCCCACCCAGACCTATGGAAATACCTCAGCATCCCTGTTGTTGCCGCTATTGTTGGTTGGAGCACAAATTGGCTAGCCATTCAGCTAATGTTCGTTCCAAAAAAGTTTATGGGTTACCAACCACTACTCATTGGCTGGCAAGGTGTTATCCCTTCAAAGGCCGAAAAAATGGCCAAAGTAGTCGTTGAAAAAGGTCTATCCGCGTTAGCAAACGTTGCAGAGGTATACGGAGAGATTGATCGCGACCGACTCGCCAAAGAACTCGTTAAAATGATGGACCAACGTATAGTTGAGTATATTGATGAGTTAATGATCAATGAAAATGCCACTTTGTGGGAAAACCTTCCCAATAATGTTCGCACTAATATCTACAAAAATGTCAGAAAACAATTACCTGATATGGCAAATACAATGCTTGAGGACGTAGGGACAAATATTGATGACCTATTTGATTTAGAGCATATGGTTGTTGAAAAACTCACCGCAAACAAAGAACTCCTAAACCGAATTTTCCAAGAAGCCGGCGAGAATGAGTTTAAATTTATTATCAAATCAGGAATCTACTTCGGCGCACTATTCGGTTTTATTCAGATGATAATTTGGTATTTCTACCCTTTATGGTGGATATTGCCGCTATTCGGATTACTAGTAGGCTACCTCACCAATGTTATTGCTCTGAAAGTAATATTTGAGCCACTAGAGCCTATAAAAATAGGCCCCTACCGCCTACAAGGGTTATTCCTTAAGCGTCAAGCGGAGGTGGCAAGAGTTCTCTGTCGCATCACCACTCAAGAAGTCATTACCATAAACAACATTCTGCACGCAATGCTAACTGGCCCTAAATCTGACCGGGCCAAAAAAATGATCCAAAGCCACATCAGAAAGTCTATTGATGAAACAACGAGCTGGGGGGTTATGGGTGTAGGGAAGCCACTGACCCGTGCTTTTATGGGTACTCAAAGCTATATCGATTTAAAATACCGTGCCGCAGATATGGCACTATCTATCGCTAAAGACGAACTTGTTCATAACCAGGCATTCAGCGAAGGGCAACATGAGGTTATCGAAAACCTTCTGCGAAGCCGAATGGAATCGCTCTCACCTTCTGAGTTCCAAGAAATACTCAGGCCCGCGTTTAAAGAGGATGAATGGAAGTTAATCGGCGTTGGTGCAATATTAGGTTTAGCAGCAGGTTTCCTTCAATTATTCGCTGTTTTTGGTGGAGGATAACAACAAGTTGTTCATTCCCACAAACAATGTCAACCTAGTTGCTTATAACGTTAAACGTAAGGTTTTCCTACCACTAAGACGCAATTGATCTAGGTATTTTTCTCTTTGTAACACTCTCTTCAGCTTTTTTAGCTAAACTATTAAGGTTCTCTATACTAAACCCATAACCCTTAACAATCACCAACGATTGAGCCTATGTCTTATCAATTGTTACTATTGCCTATATTTCGACAACTCACCTTCGTAGCAGCTTGTCTATTTTGTGCTGTCGCACAGAGTCAATCCGTTACCATTTTGAACGGAAAGCCATTACCGCTTACTCCATATCTGATGGTACTTGAAGATACCTCCAACTCACTTACCTTTGAACAGATCACTCAACTGTCCTTTACTCCACTAGAAAAACGCATTCCTAAACTCGGTAAACGCTCATCAACATGGTGGGCAAAGGCCACGTTGATACTGCCCAAAAGCGATAAAACCTGGTACGTACAAATAAGTTATCCACATATAAAATCCATTCATTTCTATTCACCCAACGAACAGGGCTCCTACGAAGGATTTCACTCCGGTTATGGGACATTTACACAAGAAGAACAATCCAATACCCACGGCTTTGCTTTTCCTTTAACTCGCCAACCAAACAACAAACAAACAGTGTATTTTCAGATAGCAAGTGACTCACCAATTATCACCCCCATATCCGTGCTCGACGCTGACCACCTGCTTTCTAACGAACGCGTAAAGTCATATGCTCACGGTAGTTTTTACGGAATATTTGCCGTCATGGGGTTATTTAACTTATTTATATATTTTTCGACAAAGGATAAAAGCTACCTATTTTACGTTTTTTATATCGCATCCATTTTCCTTTTTACTCTTTCATCTGATGGCACCTTAAGAAAAGTCCTCCCCTTTGTTAACCCCGCCAACATTACCTACGGGTGCAATATGATTATGGCAATGGGGCCAACGATATTTGGTGCTCTATTTTGCCAAAAATTTTTACACACCCGAGAGCGTCAACCTATTATCCATAGAATATTTTGGTCCATTATCATTTTGTGTCTCATCAATATTTTATTAATCTTAATTCTTCAACCATACCCATTTCACTCATCTGTTGTCATATTAACCCTGCTAGTTATTGGTAATGCAATCACTGCTGGCATAATTGCTCTCAAGCAACACTTATCCACGGCCCGCTACTTTCTTATCGCATGGGTCTGCCTCATTATTGGCTCCGTCATTTGGCTCCTTACATTAATGGGCGTTATCCCATTTAATGAGTACTCATCTCTTTCCGCTCATACCGGTGCAGCATTAGAAACTATCTTACTGTCCATGGCCCTAGGAGACAGAATTAATCAAATACGTCGCGAGAATCAAAAAATAGAAGCTGAATCGAAAGCACAACTAGAAGAATCCAACCGATTACTTGCAGGGAGCAACCACTTTAAAGATGAATTTCTATCGGTCATAAGCCACGAGTTACGTACCCCTATGAACGGTGTCTATGGTGCAACAGAATTACTAGAATTCACTCATTTGGATGACGAGCAACAAGAACATATTCGAACCATAAAACGCTCTAGCAATGATATGCTGGGAATGGTCGAAGATATCCTCACCTTTACGCAAAGTGAAGCAGGAACATTATTCCAACAAAATGAACCCATTGAATTGCATGCTCTATTGCAGCAATTATCAAAGAACTTAGATATGCGCTGCGCTGTGCGTGGCATAATTTATAGCACTCACATTGATCCCAATATCCCCCTCGTTATCAGCAGCGACAGAAACAAATTGATCATCATTCTTTCACATTTGCTGGATAATGCTGTCAAATTCACCGAAAACGGTAACGTAACATTATCGATAACACCTACTCTATCCGCTAAAGCCAACCCAAACAACGACGATGGCACAAACACGATAGGCCTTCGCCTCACCATCGCTGATACCGGTTGTGGCGTTCCTATTGAGCAGCAACAATCCATTTTCGAATCATTTAGGCAAGTAGACAGTTCTCTAACTCGACGACAAGGGGGGCTAGGTATAGGTCTTGCCTTATGCAAACGGGTCGTTGATATCCTACATGGAACTCTCTCCTTTGATTCAACCCCTGGTATAGGGACAAAGGTAAGTGTTGACCTATCTGTTGGTGTTCCTGAAAGCCAAGAAACACATACATTACAACCTACCCCAACATCAACAGTCGCACCAGGTACCCGCGTATTAGTCGTCGAAGATAATTACGTTAATAAACTCGTCATTTCGGGTATTTTAAAGAAAATGGACCTTGCCGTGTTCAGCTGTAACAATGGACAGGAAGCCGTTGATTTTGCCAATTACAATGAAGTGGATTTGATTCTAATGGACTGTCAAATGCCCGTAATGGATGGCTATGAAGCCACTCGACTCATCCGTAAAACATCAGGGCCAATGGCCCAAGTACCTATTATCGCGGTTACCGCCAATGCCAACCCTGGGGATCACTTACTTTGTCTAGAGGCAGGTATGAATGATTATCTTAAAAAGCCAATCACTCATTCACTGCTAGCAGAAAAGATCAACAAATGGTTTTAGGCGTATTGAATGCCATGTCTAAAGATTTTGCAGACTCAAGTTTACTCATCGGTAACACAAGGAATTTCTATACAAATACTTGCACCGCCTAAAACCTTAGAACGGCCAACACTAACTTTCCCGTGGTACCCCGCCACTATATCCTGCACAACGGCCAACCCGATACCTTGACCCTGCATTGCGGTGTCAACCCTAACACCTCGATTCAACACTCGCTCTCCTACGTCCTCTGGAATTCCAACACCGTCGTCTTCAAATAACAAAACACCCTGCTGTTGAGTCTCACCTAACCTTAACGTTACTTTGACCTCTCGAACACAGTGTTTGTAAGCATTATCTAAAAGGTTTCCCATAACCTCTAACAGGTCCCCTTCATCGCCTATAAACTTTAATGATTCAACCTTTAACCCTTCTCGCTCAATCGATGCATGCACTTTTTTATCTCTGTATACTTTATCGAGCGTTGTAAGCAATTTTTCGCAAATAATATCAATGACAATAGCTTTACCTATTTTTACCGCACCAGAAGATGCCACGGCACGCTTTAATTGATAGTCAACAATTTGATCCATTCGTTTTACTTGCGACTCCACCACCTCTGGCAAAGCGTCAACTGGTTGGGCCGAATCAGTAGCGCCGCGTAATACCGCCAATGGGGTTTTTAAGCTGTGCGCCAAATCTCCTAACGTATTTTTATAACGTTCACGTTGTCGATGTTCGTGGGTAACCAATTGATTAAGATTATTCACTACGGGGGATATTTCCAAAGGAAAGCGCCCTTCCAGACGTTGGCTTTCGCCCTTTTCAATCAATGCAACTTGTTGCGCCAACAAACGTAACGGAGACAACCCCCACTGCATGACCAGCCATTGCGTCACCAACAATATCAACCCCAGCCCCAACAGCCACTTCCACAAAACGTCTAAAAATGACGTTAATTGAGCCTGATAGCGCTCAACATTTTCCCTTACAACAAATGTGTAAGTGCGCTCTACTCCTCCCACTCCTTCCCAAACAATACCTAGAGCTAATTGATAAAATGTAAGGTCATCATCAAAAACCGTATCAAATTGAGCTGCCCCAGGAAGTAGCATTTTTACCGAAGAGAAATCAACCCCAAGTGAAGACTCAGATATCCAAACAGGTAACGGTTTTTTTGGTCCTCCTTTTTCATCAACATCTTGCCCATTAAGCACCGCGCCGTACAACCCCGAACTTAGTGTATTAAAACGAGGTTCCTGCAATACCTCTGGTAAGTACAATGAGTTATCAATTTCATTGCCTGCTGCGAGCAAACCATACAAGTGCAGCTGTAACTGTTCTTGGGCGCCTTGTTTTACACTGTGAGTAAACGCTTGATGTAACCCCCACCCCGTCCCACCAAGAAACAGCACTAATATAATAAGTGTTGAGCTAAATAGCCTTCCTCGCAAAGACGTGAACATGAGGTTATTTTTCATTTTTCATTAACGTAAAGCGATACCCTCGCCCACGTAACGTTTCGATAGGCTTAACACTATTCTTAGGGTCTAGCTTCTTGCGCAAGCGCCCCACAAAAACCTCAATCACATTACTATCCCGGTCATAGTCTTGATCGTAAATATGTTCAGTTAATGTGGTTTTAGAAACAACCTCCCCTGGGTGCAGCATAAGATATTCAATGACTTTATACTCATAACTGGTTAACTCAACTTGCTGACCATTCAGCTTGACCTGTTGACCCACAGTATCCAACTCAATTGGCCCATAAACTACCGAAGGTTTTGCCAAGCCCACAGCACGCCGGAGCAAGGCATTAATCCGAGCCATGACTTCTTCTAAGTGAAATGGTTTTACGACATAATCGTCACCTCCCGCCTCAAGCCCTTCCACTTTGTCTTGCCAATTCCCCCTAGCAGTCAATATCAACACCGGATAGTTATAGTTCTCATCTCTTAGGTGTCGAATAAGCTCCACTCCGTTCAACTTTGGCAACCCCAAATCAACAATAACCAAGTCATAAGAGTACTCTCTTCCTAGAAACAACCCCTCCTCACCGTCAGAAGCAACATCAACACTGTACCCTGCTTTTTCTAGTGCTTGTTTTAATTGTTCCTGCAGTGCGATCTCATCTTCTACAACCAATAAGCGCAACGTAACCTCTCCTCGTAACGTTCTTTAACGTATTACAACAGCCATAGCATTGATTAAGGCTCGAACACTTTTCCAGTTGATCCATCCACAAAGACATTTTTAACTCTTCCTCCTGGCAGGAGTAGCTTTACCTTAAATACCTTAGGCCCTTTACTCTTAATTCTTTCTGCTTTTAGCACTTTCCCTGAATACTGCTTTTTTACATTCTTCACAGCTCGCTCAACACCAATCCCTGCAGACCATGCAACGTTGCTGCTTACAGTGAATAAAAAAACAATTATCAATAGGCATTGTTTAATCACAACGTACCTCACCCTACACATATGGTTATGAATTCTAGCAATAAGTTTACAACCTATTGCTACTGATCACCATCTAGGTTCGGCAACCTTATTCCATAGGTTCAATCGAGACTTTTAAACGTAGAGAGCTACCTGGGTCTTTTTCTGTTTCTGTGGTGTAGGTATGCCCTGCATAGCGATACTTAACGTTATAACCAATCACCCGTTCCTCTTCTACAACCTCATAAACAGTACGACATCGTTGCTCTACCGCTTGATAACTATGCCCATGACGTCCCTTTCGGCTAATATCATTACCAATCGTAGCACCTAATACCGCACCAGCCACAGCACCAACACGCTTATTACTTCGCCCATGGCCGACTTTGTTACCAATCGCTGCACCAATGATCCCTCCTAATATGGTTCCGGTAGCAGATTGGCGTCGCCGCTCCTGAAATACTACGGGTTCATCCCAGCATTGTTGCCTAGGTTCCTGTAGCCGAGATACCGCCATAATAGGGTGCGACTCCAACACCGTTCCAAACTCATAACGCGACGCAGGATCAGCTTGAACTGATACTGCCAATAACACCCCGGTAACCCCTAACAATATGCGTATTTTTGCTTTCATCATCATGTCCTCACGACCCTGTCGCCAATGGATTAATCACTGATAATGTTAGAGTAACTCTCCCTAGCTGAATGAAGGCTGAACAACAGGCAAGAAAAAGCCCTCGCGTAGAGGGCTTTTCAGCTTCAGATTGCTTTCTTCACTTACTTAATCATGCAAACGCCAATCAAGTAAAACCGTTGGTGCATCAGCACCTTCGCTCTGCAGATAACCTACAATCACTTCAAGCTCTTTTCCCAAATTAGTCATATTTACATCATAAGGGGCAAACTGCTTCTCATGACAGGTCACAATTTCATTAATCGCATTTAAACGTACTGCCAATGGCTTCCCACCTTTTCTAGCAACAAAAACTAAAACAGGTCGAATCAGACTTTGCACGCGATCTATTGCTTGTTGAAACAATGTCAACAACCGGCCGAAAATAATTTTCTTAGCGTTATCAAAACGCTCCAGTGCACCCTCTTTATCACCCTCAGCAAGCATTCCCAGCAAAGTATCGGCTAACCCGTGAATCTGCTTATGTGGTTCATCAAACCGAACCATGATCTCCGCAAGCACCTCATCTTTTGCTTCAAACGTGTCATACCATTTACCAAAAGCACATAAATGAGGATCTTTTGCTTTTGCAAACTCAACATCGTTACGCAAGGACGCCTCTAATGCATCCATCCACCCAATATGATCAAGCTCTCGGACTTTTAACAGCTCAGCTAGCACCACATTCTGCTTATATTCTGATTCAACATTAACCATTTCTGAAAATTCACAAATAGGTACCGTCTCACCTTGATATTGAACAACTTCCACTACCCCATTCACCGAGTCCACACTAGTGGTTTTACGATTATCCTGTTCTATATAACGCACTTGAGAAATTGGAATCGCGTACTGCGCTTTATCAATACTGAAAGTGATTACCTCCAGATTTCCAGAGTTATCAAATAAATCCACACCAGGCTCCAGCGCCAACGCTGCTTCTGTCATTTCCATTCTCCTAACCGACATTACACACCTTAGTTTGAAGTGTAGATCAATATACTCACTAGCCAATGCTTTCTTAAAGAAAGCTCAGTTAAGTTCAAATGACATTCAACCCCACCAAAACCAAGCGCTTGCTTGGCCTGCGATTTTGATTGATAATACCTCACAATTAGAACAGCGCTAAACCAAAGGGCTTAATATATGAATAGTTTAAAGGGCAAAACGTTATTTATCACAGGGGCAAGTAGAGGCATAGGTAAAGCAATCGCCATTCGGGCAGCAAAAGACGGTGCCAACATAGCCATTGCAGCAAAAACCACCGAGCCTCACCCAACGTTAGAGGGCACGATCTATAGCGCAGCCGCAGAAATAGAAGCTGCTGGCGGAAAGGCTCTTGCATTGGTTGTTGACGTCAGAAATGAGGAGCAAGTTGAAGCAGCTATCAACAAAACAGTAGAAACTTTTGGAGGTATTGATATCCTGGTAAACAATGCCAGTGCTCTTAACATGACTCCTACGTTAAATACGCCGATGAAACGTTTTGACCTAATGCATCAAATCAACTATCGAGGCACATTTTTAGTCTCTCAAAAAGCTATTCCACACCTTAAAAAAGCTGATAACCCCCATGTTCTTACCCTTTCTCCACCCATCAACCTAAATCCCAACTGGTTCGCTCGACATGTTGCCTACACCATTTCAAAATACAACATGAGCTTGTGTGTGTTAGGCATGGCAGAAGAATTTAAATCTATCGGTATCGCATTCAATGCATTGTGGCCAAAAACAACCATTGGCACTGCAGCGGTTAAAAACAACATCGGCGGAGAGCATGTTGTAAATGCCTCCCGCACACCAGAAATCATGGCAGATGCTGCTTACAGCATTCTCACCAAAGACAGTCGCACGACAACTGCGAACTTTTTCATAGACGAAGATCTATTAAGAGAAGACGGTGTAGAAGATTTCAGTGCTTACCGCGTCAACCCAGAACTAGACGACAGTCAATTAATGCCGGATTTTTTCTTAGACTAAGAGCTGTTTTGTAAATACAACCTTAGTTATAACTAAGGTTGTATTTACCTCACTCCATGGCATCCTTGCATGCTGTAGCTAACTCAACAATCGCTTCTTTGTTTGGGTAGTTTGGGTAGTTTTTCTTAATAAACCCAAGAAATTGCAACGCTTTTTTCGGATTCGACAGTCCTTCAAACAATACTTTTGCCATCAGTAAATACGCATGAGGCACTTCTAAGTAATTTGGAGAATCTTTATGCAGATTTGCCAACAGTGCTAATGATTCCTTAAATTTGCCACGCTGATAAAGCTGTTCAGCCAAACAGTGGCGCACTTCTGGGGCATCAGGAATAAAATGAGGATCCTCATCGTGATATTGACAATATAAAAAGTATAATCGAGATTCATCCCCAAAGCCGTACACAACTTTCATATACACATTACCATGTTCTTTGTAGCGATCCTTATCACCCATCGCCTTCAATAGGCAACTTAAATTCTCATGGGTTCGCACACTACTTGGGCGCAATTTAGCTTCTTTATGCAACAGTTTTAGCGCCTTCTCGTAACAACCTTCCTTAATGAACGCATCCACTTTTGCATCTATAATATTGACATTTTTACGCCGCCGATCTTTCGTTTTTTGATCTTCAGAAACAAACCCCAATTCAGTTTGATACTGAAAAATGACGTACCCCATTAAACGATACGCGACCATTAAAAAGTACAGCGTACTTGCCATAAAAATAGTCAACAATACATTTTCAGATACCTCTCCAGCAAATAGCGCCACTACACCCATACTGGACCCAGATAGCAAAAACAAGAAAAGATATAGCAGTAAATATGCCCAACCAATATGACCAATTAAACGCATCAAGTCAGCGGGATTCACTGCGCTAGCAACATCCTCCTCCACTGCAAACATCATTAAACTAGCAGGCAAAGCAAACACCACCAGCGCAACAGCTAAAAAGTCAAGAAGCGAACTTCCAATCATGCCCACTAAATATACAAAACCGCCAAAAAACAACTGAACTAACAATTGTTTTGCCAGTAAATCAAAACCGCCATTCATCGCATCGGAAGCATTAGGTGGCCCCGCTTTACCTTCTGCAGTAGAAGCGATGACCAGAAAACCGTACTTGGTAATCAGAGCCAACAGTACAAATAAAACGACCAGAGAAACGATACCTCCGACTTGCATCACCGCCCCGCCAAGAGCAATTAATAACCCTAAGAAAATAGCTGCATTCTTATGAAAAGGGTACGCAAAAATATCAGGCAATACCTCCCAAAATGGTGCAGCGCTATTCGCGCTTCCAAGATAATGCAGGTCCTCACCCGTCACCAATGATTTGGCTACACCATGCCCCCCCGCGCTTTCAGACCCATCAACACATTTTTCACAATAAAATGCGTCTATTCGGGGGTTATGCCAAATAGCTGATTCTAAGGGATGGTATTTACAATAGCTCCGCATAACCAACGCTCTGTGATAAGTATCTATTAGAGCCAAGTATAAACCATAAAAATAAAAGCGTTACTTCCTCCCCTTCCGCCTTACCGACTATCCACACATTTTGAAAATATTGGCAAAAAAAAGACCCCGATAACGGGGCCTTCTTTTGCTTAAAAAATTAAATACGATTTATACGTATGTTTCGTCTTTTTCGGCTTTTTCAATCAATGAAGCTGGTGGCGTAAACTCATCACCGTACTTTGCAGCCAGCTCTTGTGCACGCTGTACAAAGTTACGCAAACCGTAACCATTGATATACTGAATCACACCACCGGTCCAAGGTGGGAAACCAATACCCATAATGGAACCAATGTTAGCATCAGCGATTGAAGTCATAACCCCTTCATCAAAACAACGAATTGTCTCCAATGCTTGAACAAATAAGAATCGCTCTTGCATGTCTTCAAATGGAATTTCCTTGTCTCCACCAAACGCATCTTTCAACCCAGGCCACAATACCTTCTTACCCTTCTCTGGATAATCAAAGAACCCTTTACCGGCCAACTTACCTTCACGACCAAATTCATCAATCATTTGATTTAGAACGGCTGAAATCGGTGAATCCGGCAATTCCTTTCCTTCAGCAGCCAAATCAGCTTTTGCAGCCAAGCTGATATTGCGCATAGTGGTAAAGTTAAGCTCATCACTAATCGCTAATGTGCTAACAGGGAAACCTGCAGATTGAGCCGCCACTTCGATAGATTGAGGGTTAAGTCCCTCGGCCAGCATACCAATACCTTGATTAATATAGGTACCAATTACCCGTGATGTAAAGAAACCACGAGAATCGTTAACAACAATCGGCGTCTTCTTAATCTGAAGAACATAATCAAAAGCTCGCGCTAAGGTTTCGTCGGATGTCTCTTTTCCGCAAATAATTTCTACTAACGGCATCTTATCTACCGGAGAGAAGAAATGAAGGCCAACATAGTTAGCTGGACGAACCGATGCTTCTGCCAAACCTGTGATAGGCAAGCTAGAGGTATTTGACGCCATTACACCCGTCTCAAGCATCTTCGCTTCAGCTTCTTGAGTTACCTTAGCTTTAAGCTCACGTTTCTCAAATACAGCCTCAATAACCAAATCACAACCCGCCAAATCATCGGCATTTTCTGTTGCTGTAATTCGAGCCAATACCGCATCAGCTTTCTCTTGGGTCATCTGACCACGAGAAACACGTTTCTTCAGTAAGTTTTCACTATATGCCTTACCTTTACCCGCGTTCTCTGTAGAGATGTCTTTTAACACAACATCAATACCACTCATTGCTGAACAATAAGCAATACCCGC